>OJSQ01000301.1_pt1 | contig 71352 bp, 54 predicted proteins | sample 1599551 | NCBI WGS metagenome assembly OJSQ01 (sample SAMN04168659, study PRJEB22393) | human gut metagenome | biome: human gut microbiome; feature: stool | host: Homo sapiens | collected 2014-05-12
TGGAGAATATGTACCGTCAAGAACAGCTTCATAATCTGTCTGTGATACTGAATGGCGTTCCTTTGGAGCATAGGGGATATGGTTATGGATATGGTTATGGATACGGGTATGGTTACGGTTACGGTGATGAAGGTCACAAACATAAAAAAATGAAAAGGTTGAAAAAGTTTTTTTCTCACTTTCTGAAACGGTAGAAAACGGGTTTTTATTTATAATAAATATTGAATATAAACACACACACACATTGCTACTTCAGATTAAGGATGTGAATTTCTTAATTTGAATCAATTGAAATGGATAGATGAAGGATAGATTATTAAAATTATTTTTTGAGTATTTTAGTAAAGGAGCATTGCCCTATTGGTTCATACTTTTTATTGATTCCTCTGTAGTTGTTGGAGCAGGATTGTTTGCTCAAGTGCTTCATGTCAACTCTTCTGATATTTTTGCAAACTTCTTTGGTATTACAGTCTCACTGTGCTGTTACTTGTTGGCCTATTTGATTGGCTTCAGGATAATGCATACTTATAGTAGTATCATTCGTTACTCGTCGTTCGTAGACCTTTACCGTATTGCAATGGCTAACTTTATTGGCGTGACAATTGTGGCTTTTGTCCGACTATTCATTCCGATTGATCAAGTGTTAGTATCACTTTCATGGCAAGTACTGCTTATTAGTTTTATTGTGGGGACAGCTGGAATGTGGGGTTTACGTATCTTAGTAAAATATGTATTTGATATATGCTTTGTAAGTGCTTCGGCGCAGAAAGTATTCATTTATGGTGTAAAAGAAGGAGGGATAGCACTGGCTAGGAGCATTCACTCGCAAGGATCACAGTTTGTTGTTGCTGGTTTTGTGAGTGACGATTCTAAAGATTGGCAACACATATTGATGGGTACCAAGATTTATCCCAATAACGGGAATCTTGTAGCCAAGATGCGACAGAAAGGTGCCACTGTATTGATGGTTTCACCTTTGAAGACAGAATGTCTACGCGATAACCGACAAATGATTGACTCATTGGCCGAAGCCGGAGTAAAAATCATGGTTCACTCGAGCCAGGAATGGGATGGAAAAAGTGACCTGCGCCATACACAACTCAAGGAGATTGACATTGAAGATCTCCTGCCTCGTAATCAGATTGAGGTTGATCTCGATGCGATCGGTAAGATTCTTACAGGTAAATGTGTTATGATTACCGGTGCTGCCGGTTCCATTGGTGGTGAAATTGTCCGTCAGGTAGCTTCTTTCAAGCCTTCACAGTTAGTGCTTATAGATCAGGCTGAGACCCCATTGCATGATATCCGTCTGATGATGAAACGTAAATTTGTCGATATCCCTACTCTTACACTTACTGCCAGTATAGGCCATAAATTACACATGGAGGTTGTGTTCAGGGAGTATAAGCCGGATTATGTATTCCATGCCGCTGCTTACAAACACGTGCCAATGATGGAGGATAATCCTGGCGAAGCTGTTGCCAATAACATAGATGGTACACGTATTATAGCTGATCTTGCCGTTAAATATGGTACCAAAAAATTTGTAATGGTAAGTACCGACAAGGCAGTTAATCCCACCAATGTCATGGGGTGTTCAAAACGTATTTGCGAGATGTACTGCCAGAGCCTTAACAAAGCTATTACCGATGGGAGGATAAAAGGCTGCACCCAATTTGTAACCACTCGTTTCGGCAATGTTCTTGGTTCAAATGGTTCAGTCATCCCTATTTTTAAGGAGCAGATAAAGAGTGGTGGTCCTGTAACTGTTACTCACCCCGATATTATACGTTACTTTATGCTTATTCCTGAAGCTTGCCGTCTTGTTTTGCAAGCGGGTTCTATGGGTAACGGTGGTGAAATCTTTGTCTTTGATATGGGTAAACCGGTGAGAATCGCTGATCTTGCAAAACGAATGATTCTGCTCTCAGGCGCGCAGGATGTACAAATCAAGTACACTGGTTTGCGCGATGGCGAGAAACTCTACGAAGAACTTCTAAACAAAGAAGAGAATACCAAACCGTCCTCACATCCTAAAATAAAACTTGCTACTGTACGTGAACTTGGATATGAGGAAGTTAGTGAGCAGATAAACAAATTAGTTGAAATTACCAAAAACAGTTATAATGACATGGATATTGTTCGCCAGATGAAGGTGCTCGTTCCTGAGTTTAAAAGTAAGCACTCAAAATATGAGGTGCTGGATAAATGAAGTCTGGGATTAAAAAAATATAAATATATGAGTGTATTTAAAGATAAAGTCCTGTTGATTACAGGTGGTACAGGAAGTTTTGGTAATGCTGTATTGCGCCGTTTTTTAGAAAGCGATATCAAAGAGATTCGTATCTTTTCACGAGACGAGAAAAAACAAGATGACATGCGGCATGCCCTCCAGAATCCTAAAGTTAAGTTTTATATTGGTAACGTGCGTGAAAAACAGTCGGTTGACATTGCTATGCGTGGTGTTGATTATGTTTTCGCTGCTGCAGCTCTGAAGCAGGTTCCTTCCTGTGAGTTCTTCCCCATTGAGGCAGTCCGAACCAACGTAGAAGGTACTAACAATGTACTTCTCTCAGCAATAGGACATGGTGTGAAGAATGTAGTTGTCCTCTCAACCGACAAGGCTGCCTATCCTATCAATGCAATGGGTATCTCCAAGGCTATGATGGAGAAGGTTGCCATAGCCAAAGGGCGTGAGCTTGGTGAGGATGCACAGACTACCATCTGTTGTACACGTTATGGTAATGTAATGGCCAGTCGTGGTTCTGTAATTCCTCTTTGGGTGGAACAGATGGTACAAGGTAAGCCCATCACTATTACAGACCCTAACATGACCCGTTTCATGATGACACTCGACGATGCAGTAGACCTCGTGATCTATGCTTTCACTCATGGACACAATGGTGACCTCTTCGTACAGAAAGCACCTGCCGCCACATTGGATGTTCTTGCAGAAGCTTTGAAGCAAATCTATTCTAAGGTAGATTCTAAATACGGTGAGACAGAAGTTAAGGTCATCGGTACTCGTCACGGTGAGAAACTTTATGAGACTCTTGTTACTCGTGAAGAAATGGCCAAGGCTATTGATTGTGGCAACTACTATCGCATCCCTTGTGATACTCGTGACCTTAACTATGACAAGTTCTTTGTGGAAGGTAACGAAAAGGTATCAACAATTGAAGACTATCATTCGCACAATACCGCACGTTTGGATGTTGAGGGCATGAAGGAGCAGCTCATGCGTCTGCGATTCATTCAGGAAGATCTTGGTCTTATCGAACGTGCAAAGTCTAAAGAAATTCGTTCTGAATAATGAATATACTTGTAACAGGCGCAAAAGGATTTGTGGGAAAGAACCTTTGTTCCGAGCTCTATAACATCAAAGATGGTAAAACTCATTGTTATGGCGCGCTTACCATCGATGCTGTCTATGAATATGATATAGACAGTAGCCTTGAAAAGTTGGACACCTACTGTTCGGACTGTGACTTTGTCTTCAATCTTGCAGGTGTGAATCGCCCTAAAGACCAGTCTGAGTTTATGACTGGTAACTTTGGTTTTGCATCAACGTTACTTGATACTTTGAAGGCCCACAAGAATAACTGTCCTGTGATGCTTTCTTCCAGTATTCAGGCTACATTGATTGGTCGTTATGGCACAAGCGATTACGGTAAAAGTAAGCTGGCAGGTGAAGAATTATTCTTTGAGTACGGCAAGGAGGTAGGTGCAAAGGTCTTGGTGTACCGTTTCCCTAACCTCTTCGGTAAGTGGTGCCGTCCTAACTACAACAGTGTGGTTGCTACCTTTTGTAACAACATTGCCAACGACCTTCCTATACAGGTAAACGATTCATCTGTTGAATTGGAGTTACTTTATATAGATGATCTTGTACACGAGATGATAAATGCGCTGAAAGGCGAAGAACACCACTGCGAGTTTGATGGCATAGAGACCGTGTTGAAAGCCGATGGCCGCTACTGTGCCGTACCTACCACTTACAAGGTAACCCTTGGTGAGATTGTTTCTTTGCTAAAGTCCTTCAATGTACAACCTCAGACACTGATAATGCCTGAGATTCCTGAAAATTCATTCGCCAAGAAACTTTATAGCACTTTCCTGAGTTACTTCCCCGCGGAGAAGGCAATCTTCCCGTTGAAGATGAGTGTTGATGATCGCGGCAGTTTCACTGAATTGTTGAAAACCGTTAATTGCGGTCAGTTCAGTGTGAACATCAGCAAGCCTGGTATCACTAAGGGTCAACACTGGCACCATACGAAATGGGAGTTCTTTATTGTGGTAAGCGGTAAAGCCCTTATCCAACAGCGCAAAGTAGGAACAGACGAAGTGCTTAACTTCGAGGTTAGCGGTGCTAAAATAGAGGCTGTGCACATGTTGCCTGGCTATACTCATAATATAATTAACCTCTCTGATACAGAGAACTTGATAACTTTGATGTGGGCAAATGAATCTTTTGACCCCAATAACCCTGATACTTATTTCTTATCAGTAGAATAAATAAGAAAACAGAAATGGCAGACATAAAGACAAACTATAGCGACGTAAAATTTGCAGACAATGGCAAGTTGAAACTTTTGATTATTGTTGGCACCCGTCCCGAGATTATCCGCCTTGCAGCAGTTATCAACAAGTGTCGTAAATATTTTGATACTGTATTGGCACATACCGGACAAAATTATGATTACAACCTCAACGGCGTATTTTTCAAGGATTTGAAGTTGACTGCTCCCGAGGTTTATATGGATGCAGTGGGTGATGACCTGGGGGCAACTGTGGGTAATATCATTAATTGTTCTTATAAGTTGATGAATGCTATCAAGCCCGATGCGTTACTTATCCTTGGTGACACCAATTCTTGTCTTAGTGCCATCGCTGCCAAGCGTTTGCATATACCTATTTTCCACATGGAGGCGGGTAACCGTTGCAAGGACGAATGTTTACCGGAGGAGACCAACCGTCGTATCGTAGACATCATTAGCGATGTGAACTTAGCTTATTCAGAGCACGCGAGAAGGTATCTGCACGAATGTGGGCTTCCCAAAGAACGCACTTACGTCACTGGTTCACCGATGGCTGAGGTATTGCATGCTAATCTTGCTGACATTGAGGCCAGTGATATTCACCAGCGTCTTGGATTGAAGAAAGGAAAGTACATCCTGCTCTCTGCACACCGGGAAGAGAACATTGACACAGAGAAAAATTTCCTTTCTCTGTTTAATGCCATCAACGCTATTGCCGAGAAGTACGATATGCCCATCCTCTACAGTTGTCATCCCCGCTCACGTAACCGCATAGAAAAGAGTGGGTTCAGGCTGGATAAGCGTGTCATCCAACACGAACCCCTTGGCTTCCATGATTACAACTGCTTGCAGATGAATGCTGCCGCTGTAATCAGTGACTCAGGTACACTACCTGAAGAGTCTTCATTCTTCACCAGCGTTGGCCATCCTTTCCCAGCTATTTGCATCCGTACAAGCACCGAGCGTCCAGAATCCTTGGATAAGGCTGGTTTCATCCTCGCAGGTATTGACGAGGCATCTCTGCTCCAGGCGATTGATATCGCCATTGCTATGAATGCCGAGGGTGATTATGGTATTCCCGTTCCCGTATATGTGGAGGATGTTGCCAACAAGGTTGTGAAAATTATTCAGAGTTACACGGGTGTAGTTAACAAAATGGTTTGGAGAAAGAACTAGTGATATAACATTATATATATAATCCTATTTGGCATTAAAGAGGTTGAAAATGGGGATGAGTAAATAAATTTGGGAAAGATATATCAATATTATGATTTTGACATATATGGTATGTCCTAAAAAAGACATTATGTGTCACATGTAAAATCAGGACGCTAACAAAATAATGAATATAAGTAATCTGTTTAAGGGTAGACAGAAAACAGTACAGGATACAGGGCTCTATTTATTGGCTTCTATAATCCCTATGATGCTGTTAATAGCTGTCAATCCATTTCTATCAAAGGGATTATCGCCATTTGATTATGCTATTATTGGCTATTTATCCTCGTTTGCTGCCATTGAGACTCCATTGATTCAATTTTTTGTTATGCGTTATTTTTTGTCCAATTATTATAGGATTGGATTTGAAGAACGTAGAAAAATTAAAACAGTAGTAGTTCAGTTACTGATTGTTTTTTCGTTTTTAATGGCCATAATAGTAGGAGGAGGTATCTGTTGTTATCATTATCTTTTTAATAGGGATTCAACTATACCATTATTCCCTTTTCTCATTTTCTCAGTTAGTACCATTTGGATTGGTGGATTATATAGTTTTCAGTTAGCTGAATACAGAATAGAAAGGCGGACTAAAGAATATTGCATTTATTGCGTTACTAATGGTATTTTTAAAGTTGTACTTATTTTTCTTTGTGTTGTATGTTTGAAGCAAGGTGCATGGGGATATGAATTTGCTACGTTCTTGTCTGCTTTTGTTTTTTTTGTAATAACGTTTTATCGTTTTAGAGAATATATTTTTCAGAGATTAGATGGAAAATTGGTAAAACAAATACTTATATTTTGTTGGCCTTTAGCGTTAGCTGGATGTTTGGAATTTTTTACAGATGGTTATAGCCGAGTTCTTGTAGAACGAGTGGGTAATAATGAAGAATATGGCATATATTGTGTAGGTAATCAGTTTGCAAAGTATATAAACATCTTTACTATGACCTTGTATTCTACATTTAATCCTGATTTGTATGAGTCCGTGGCAAATCATAATAAAAAGAAATTGCTTAAGGTTTGTGGTGTTATATTTGGTGCAGAAATAGTTGTTGTACTAGTGTATATTATTTTGGCTCCCTTTGTAATTGACATTTTAACAGCAGGTAGGTATGTGGAATCTGTTCACTATTCGCAAATCCTAGCAGTAGCACAAATTTTTGTTATAGGATTCTATCTGATGAATGACATTACCATAGCTGCAGGTTTTTCAAAAGTTGTATTATCCACTAAAATAATAGCAAGTACTGTTTCAATATTTATATTGGGATATATAGTAAGTAAGTGGGAGTTTTATGGTGCTGCGTATGGACAAATATTAATGTTTATCGTGTTCATCTTTGTTAATTTCGTTTGTTTTATTTGGAAAATAAAATATAAATAATACTTCATTGTATGGATACTGAACTTACAACTCCGGTTTTATTATTGGTGTTTAATAGACCAGAAAAAACTAAAATTATTTTTGATACGATACGCTCTGTACGTCCTACAAAACTTTATGTCGCAGCAGACGCTCCAAGAGAAGGACGATTTAATGAACGTGCATTATGTGAGCAAGTGAGAAGTGTGGTAAAAAATGTTGATTGGAAGTGTGAAGCTCATTACTTGTTTCACGACAAAAATTTAGGTTGTGCTTTAAGTGGTGTGACTGCTTGGAATTGGATTTTCGAGCATGAGGATAGAATGATTTTTTTGGAAGATGATGGTTTGCCAACCAAATCGTTTTTTTTCTATTGTCAGGACTTATTGGAAAGGTACAAAGATGATGATCGTATCGGATACATTGGAGGTGTAAATTTTGGTCAGCATTATGGTGATGCCTCCTATTACTATTCGCGTATTCCTGCATCAACCTATGGAATGGCTACATGGAAACGCACTCAGCAGAAATATGAGTTTGGATTGGAAAGCTATTATGTTGTTGCAAAAACTAAAGAATTTAAATCTAATTTTAATGGTTGGTTTGAAAGAATATGGTATACAAAAAAAATAGAAAGATATTTATTAGAAAAAAGAAGGGGGAAGATTAGTAATAGCTATGATATTCAAATGTTATTCATGTCGTTTAAGTATGGCTTGTATAATATATATCCTCAGGTGAATATGGTTTCAAATATAGGTTTTGATACTGAGGCAACAAATTATGATCCTAACTATGATGGAGGTATGGCCAAAGATTTTGCAAACAGGCCAACGTATGAGATAGAAACAATAAATTATAATGATACTGTTTACATAGACAAACAGTTTGAAGATCGTATGTTCAGGCAAAGAGGGCTTTTTAATAGAAGCTATTGTTGGGCATTAAAAGATTTGTTTGTTTACTCTTATTTACGCCAGATACCATTTATGTATATGATTGGTAAATGGTTAAGAAAGTTTGTTCATTAATGAAGATTGTTCAAATTAATGCCACTTGTGGAACTGGAAGTACAGGCAAAATCTGTGTAGCAGTTAGTGAATTACTTGCCAAACAAAGAATAGAGAATTATATATTATATTCTTCTGGAAATAGTGAATACTCGTTGGGCATTAAATATACAACAGATGAGTATTTAAAAAGGCAAGCTCTTAAATCGCGCATTTTAGGTAATTGTGGCTTTAATTCTAAACAGGCTACAAAACATCTTATTGAGGAAATTGACAGAATCGCTCCGAATATTGTTCATTTGCATAATTTACATAGCCATAATTGTAATTTAATTATGCTATTTGATTATTTCAGAATGAAGAGGCTCAAATTGTTTTGGACTTTTCATGATTGTTGGGCGTTTACCGGATATTGTTCTCACTTTGTTATTGCGAAATGTGATAAATGGAAGACTGGTTGCAACCATTGTCCACAATATAAGACATCAAGTTGGTTCTTTGATAGAAGCAGTGAGATGTATAGTCGTAAAAAACATTTGATAGAAGGGGTGGATTTGACAATTATTACCCCCTCTCAATGGCTTGCAAATTTAGTGAAGCAGTCGTTTTTTAAGAACTGTCCGGTCAATGTTATTAATAATGGTATTAATTTGGATATTTTTAAGCCCACTCCGAGTGATTTCAGAGAAAGGTATGGACTGAATAATAAGAAAATAGTTTTGGGGGTATCATTTGGGTGGGGATATAGCAAAGGCTTGGATGTATTTATAGAGCTTTCAAGGGTGCTATCCAATGATTATTCCCTCATTCTTGTTGGAACAAATCGGGAGACTGACAAACAGTTACCTTCAAACGTGATTTCCATTCATAGAACAGTAAATCAGCTTGAGCTGGCTCAAATATATTCAGCAGCTGATGTTTTTGTGAATGCTACTCGGCAAGATACATTTCCGACCGTTAATATGGAAGCTATTGCATGCGGTACTCCTGTAGTAACGTTTAGGACTGGAGGTAGTCCTGAAATTGTGAATGAGCAAACGGGTGTTGTTGTGGAATGTGACGATGTTCAAGCGTTGAAAAAGCATATAGTGACAATTTGCAATAAACAATTGTTATCAAACGAGAAAATTATAGAAGTTTCTAAAGTGTTTTCCCAAGACCTGCGTTTTGAAGAATATGTCTCATTATATCATTAAATAATAGTCATGAATATCTTGAAAAAAATCATATACTTTAATATTGTGCCTTTGGTAGGATTTCTCAATAATAATAAAAACAAATTTATTAATGTCATATACTATCACGATATTGTAAGAGGTAAAGGCTTTGGTAGTCAGCAGACAAATGTAAATACATTTAAAACTCAGATGCAATATCTTCATGATTATGGATATGTAACCTATACTTTTGATGAGTTAGAGAACCCTGTGAATTTGAAGTTTCATAAAAAGCATGTACTTATAGCCTTTGATGATGGCTGGATTTCAAATTATACTGAAATTTTTGAATTTATGAGATCTCTTGGGATAAAATACAATGTTTACTTAACAATGGGTAAGATTGGAGTTGATGTCAATTATCTTAATTGGGCTCAAGTGAGAGAAATGCATGATAGTGGCTATGTTGGTTTTGGAGCACACACCTATACGCATCCGTCTATGAGAGATATTTCTTCTATTGATGTAAATCTGGAGATCGTAGAGTCTGATAAGAGATTTAAGAAGGAACTTGGTTATGAACCACATGATTTCTGTTATCCTTTTGGTTATTTTTCTGAAGTATCTAATGATTATCTTGTAAAATGCAGTAACTATACTAGAATATATACTTCCCAAATGAGTTACTCATATCTAAAAGATGGGAATATAATATTTGGTAGAAATTCAATTGTAAACGAGGAACCCTTTAGGGTTTTTAAAAATAAATTGAAGGGATATTATAACGTGTTTAATTCGCTGACAAAATTGAAATTATACCAAAACAAATAGAACCATTAATGAAAAATATTCTATTTTTTTGTACACGTTATCCTGGCTTAGGTGGTATTGAAAAAGTGACAGAATATCTTGCAAATGAATTGTCATCAGGATATAATGTTTCCATTTTCTCAGCATCTCCTTTGGTGGATGAAAGTTTGCTACAAAAACTTAATTCGTCTGTTGATTATTTTTATAGTAGAACAAGTCTAAAAGAGGACATCCTACATGTACTTGATGAGGGTAGAATAGATTTTTTTATATATCAAGATAGCTATTATAATAGAGAGAATGAGGTCCTTGCTGCCATCAAAAATGCTAAAAAGAAACCAGTATTAATTGTCGTTGAACATAATACACCTGACTGTTATTTAATTAGTAACAAACTATCGTCATGTAATTTAGTGTTGAAAAGGATTAAGCGACTGGGAATAATGGTCTATACAATGTATAGACATAGAAAAATGTACAGAATGGCAGATAAGTATGTATTGCTTTCTAAACGCTTTGTTCCAATTTTTAAGAAAATTACTTTTATAAGAAATCCGAAAAAATTGATGTGGATAAATAATCCAACCACATGTGATATTCCTATTGAGATTGATTTTAAATCAAAAGAGAAATTGTGTGTTTTTTCAGGGCGTTTAGTCCCTCAAAAGGGGATACATTTATTGTTGGAAATTTGGAATCGCGTCTCCAAATTACATCCAGATTGGAAACTTAAAATTTTAGGTGATGGTGAGAAACGAGAGTGGATGGAACAATATGTAGTGAATAATAATCTACAAAATACGGTTACATTTGAAGGATTTCAAGTTAATGTGGAAGGTTATTATAAAAGGGCGTCCATTCTTACAATGACAAGTATATACGAGGGATGGTTGTTAAGTCTTTGTGAATCAATGCAATATGGGTGTATTCCAATGCTGTTCGCTTCGTACCAAGCAGCTTATGATATTGTTGATAATGGCTACAATGGCATCTTAGTGGATGCTTTTGACATAGAAAAATATGTTAATCAGTTAGATACTTTGATGACCGATTCCAATAAATTGAGAAAGATGCAAATAGCAGCAATTGATAAGGCGTCTCATTTTTATATTCAAAACATAGGAGATAAATGGCGCAAATTGTTAAATACGTTTGAATCATAAATTAGTAAAATGGAAAAAGATAATATTGTAGTAAGAAAAGTTGAGGCTAATGATTTTGATAATCTTGTTAGACTCTATAATGAGGTTTGGCCGGCAAAGGTTGGTGAGAATGAGGCAGATCACTACAAAATATGGGCTACAAAGGCCGGATTTGTTTTAAAAGAATCTACCGGTGTTAGTTATTTAGCTGAAAAGGATGGTAAAATTGTAGGAAGCCGTACATCTTTTTTTGTAAATGCTTATTATGGAAATAGAAAATTAACTTGTGTTCAATTTGCTGATTCATGTGTAGCTAAAGAATGTAGAGGTAAACATCTTTTTTTAAGACTGAATGAGGCTTTTTTGAATTCATTTTTTAATGATAAAAAGGGGGAGCTTATTTATAATATTAGTGTAGAAGCTTCGCGTAAAGCATATGAAAAGCTTGGTTGGGTATACATTAAATCGCTTACTGGTTTTAGAAAATATACGTCCCCACTAAAAACATTATGGAAGTTGCGTTTTAATATCAAGAAACTGTCTGGGGCTCCAATATGGGATACAGAGACAATTGTAACTCCAATAGACGAAAAACTTTTGGAAGTACGCGAAACTGAAATGCTGAAGTATGAGAATATTCACATTAAATACGACAATGAGACATTTCAGTGGAGAATGAAATCAAAGAATGGTATTAAGATGTGGAATAGAGATGGTTTGGGTTGCATTGTATATAAATATGGTAAAAAATTACATGGTACAACTGTTGTATTTATTGGAGAAGTTTTCCTTTATAATTATACAAGAGAGGATTTTAAGACCTTGTTAAGTGCTTTTCTCAAAGATATAAAACCTGAAATAGTTCTGGCGGATGTCGCCTTGGGACATCCATTGTTTAATTTTTACAAAGGTTTCGGTTTTAAAGTTTCCAAAGAATTCGTAAATCATGGAGTAAAGGTTTTGTCTGACGAAATGAAACATATTTGCTTAAATCCTGAGAATTGGGCTATTTCATTTATGGATATTGATACCTTTTAAAGTTTAAATAAAGTTTTTTGATTACTGAATGCAATTACTAAAAACATATATAATAACAGGTAGGGATAAGTTTTTTTTGGTAGTATATTCTTTATTCGCAGCTTTCATCCTTGTACCTTTTGTGTCGGATATTACGCCCTTAAATAGTCAGATTGTAGACTTGGCTGTTTTTGTAACTTGTATTCTGTTATATCCGAGAGCTTATGGTAATAGGTTAATGTTGTGGACATTTGCGTATTTCATGGTGCTATTTCTGTTTGTTATTTCAGGGAATGATATTACTATAGGGATTGGAAAAGTTGCGCCGTCAAAGAAGTTACTCATTGAGCTTGCATGGTTGTTACCTTCAATTTGTGTAGTAAGTATTCTTCGTTATAAAGATAATTTGAAATTATATTATTATGTCGCTATTATTTCGGTATCTTTATACATCATTTCTTTTTTATCGGTTCTTCCAATTATCATGGAGTATGATATGAGGGTTATTGCTATACAGGAAGAAGCGGGAGTATCCATACATGGTATTCCCAGTTATACTTTGATGCATGCTTTTGCTATATCTTTACCTGCTGCATTTATGTCATGTAAGGCATTTATTGGTAAACAAAGACTGGTTATGTTAGCGTTAGCTGTATGTAACATTATTCTTGTTGTAAATACAAATATTACTACTTCAATAGTAGCTTTGTTGATATGTATCATTTTCTTTCTCTCGTATGGTGGAACTCAAGGCTTTAATTTCTTTCGTTTGGCAATATTGTCAATATGTATATTTGTAATATGGAATTTGGGGCTTGTAGAGATATTTTTGAATTATATGTCCGGATGGTTTGAAGGCACTGCTGTCCAACCCAAAATAGAGTCTTTCATTGCAGTATATCAGAGTGGAGATTTGGCTGCTGATGAAACTGGTTCTATTTCTGGCCGTGAAACTCTACATGCGATATCTATAGACTCTTTCTTATCAAATATTTTTTTGGGTGGTGGTCAAGTTGGGGGGCACTCAGCAATTCTTGATAGATTAGGTGGAATGGGGTTGTTTTGTGGAATACCATTTATTATGATTCTTATTAGTCAAATTGTAATTTGGAAAAAAAAGATCTATGACCATTTAGCACTCATGTATTACTATTTGGGTGTATTAGTTGCTTGTATATTTCTTTATACCAAGGGCTTATTTGGGGAGCAGGGATGGTTTATGATTTCGATATTTGTACCAGTCGTGATATATGTTTGTAGTTTAAAGAAATCATGATTGAGTTACAAACAATATAAGCTCGTATAGATATTGATTTATATAGTTGTAATATTTACTAATGTATTATGGCAAGAATATTAGTAACTTCAATTCCTGCATGGAGTAAAAGTACGGGATATGATTCTTTTAGCACTCTTTTTGAGGGTAATAGAGAACATGAGATAGCTAACTTATACATGCGCGCTGAATTACCTGATTCTGAAGTGTGCTCTCAATATTTCAGAATATTAGAGGGAAAGGTGGTAAAAAGCGTTTTCTGGCGTAATATCACAACCGGCTCTTGTGTAACAGTGCAGTCTGCAAATGATGGTAATGCAGAATTGAAGGCTGAAAAGAAAAGATATGCTTATTTCTCAAAAAATAGAAATTCCATTTTTTTATTAGGAAGGGAACTTGCATGGAAAATGGGTAATTGGAAAAGTAATGAATTAAAGGCCTTTTTGGGAGATTACCACCCTGATATACTAGTTTTCCCTATTGAGAGCTATATTTATTTTAACCGTATAAATGAATTTATAATAGATTATTGTAAGCCTAAGCGTGTTATAGGAATATTATGGGATGATAATTTTACATATAAGCAGAATAATAAAATCTCGTATAAGATTGGGCGGTTCTTTACACGTCGTTCTGTGAAAAGATTAGTAAAAAAATGTGATGAAATATTGACTGTCTGTCCTAAGATGAAGAAGGAATGTGATAGTGAGTTTGGAATCAATTCTACTATTGTCACAAAACCTATCATATCGTTGCCATCGTCTTTAAAACCTTACACTCCTACAACTCCACTCCGGCTCATTTACACTGGCAAACTGAACATTGGTCGCGACAAAGCGATAATGGCTATTGTGCGTGCATTGAAGATTATAAACCAGAATGGGTGTAAAGCCTATATTGATATTTATACACAGACCGACCTTACGGATGAACAGGTAAGGCTACTTACTGTTTACGGAACAAGTTTCCTGAAAGGAGTAATCCCTCAGAACCAAGTTAAAGAGGAACAGGCTAAATCTGATATCTTAGTTTTTGTGGAAGATATTTATGACAAACATAATAAAACAGCAAGGTTGTCTTTTTCCACAAAAATTACAGACTATCTGAGCCAGGGCCGCTGCATATTGGCTATCGGTCCCTCTGATATCGCATCTATTGAATATTTTTCAGAAGAAAAGGCTGCTATTGTATGTAATGTTGAAGATGAGATATTGAAAGCTTTGCAAAGAGTTGTAGATTCTTCTGAACTTTTGACAGAGTATGCAGTGAATGCCCGTTTGTGTGGTGAACGTAATCATAGCATGTTGCATATAAAGACCCTTTTTATGGAAAAATTGTTAGGCGAAAGTTTGTGATTATAGTGTAAATTTTATCGAAATATATGCACATGGTAAATAATGTAATTTGAGTGTATGGTAGCACGAAGTAAACCACATAATATATTACAAATAATTAATTTGGCAAGTAGTGCCAGGAACTTTATTGGTGGCCAGTTTATGTATCTAAGGCAAAATGGGTATAACATGCATCTGATTTGTAGTCCAGATAAGATGATGGATGAATATGCAGCGATTAATCAGATAAAATACTATCCAATTCAATTAGCAAGAACTCTGTCACCGTGGAATGATTTTAAGGCTTTCGTGAAGATATGTAAATACATCAGGTCTAATAACATCGATACCGTGATTACGCATCAGGCAAAAGCGAGACTGCTGGGGACTACGGCTGCGTATCTAATGCATGTCCCGAATAGGATAATTTTCGCTCATGGAGTATTGTTTGAGACACTTCGAGGATTAAAGCGTGAACTCGTTATTCTGATGGACAAAATAGTTGCAGCTATGGCTCATAAAACAGTTTGTGTGAGTCAATCAGTTGCCAGAATACGACAGGCGTATAAGATAGAGAATGTGTCACAGGAGTTTTTCTTAGGGGCGGGAACGTGTGGAGGAATTGATACTCAGAATCTATTTAATCCAGATAGGTTAGTAGAATCCGAACAGGAGTTGTTGAAAAACGAATTAGGGATAAAGAACGGAGATTTTATTATTGGCTTCTGTGGTCGACTGGTACGAGATAAAGGGATCAAAGAATTGGTTGATGCCTTTAAGTTAATAAAACAGAGGTATGCTGATTCAAGTAACATTAAATTGTTCGTTATCGGAAATGGGGAGGTTCGTGATAGTATCAGTATGGAACTTATGGATTATATCAATAATAGAGTCGATATCATCCATGTGGATCGAGTAGAGTATACTAATATATATAAGTATTTTGCTTTGTTTAGCGTGATGGTGTTACCGTCTTACCGGGAAGGTTTCGGAATGGTGACTATTGAATGTGCCGCAATGGGAGTTCCTGCCATTGTTTCGAAATCAACAGGTTGTATTGATTCTATTGAAGAAAATAAGACTGGTATATATTGTGATATTACAGCTGAATCTATAGCAAAGCAGATAGATTATATGATAGCTAACCCTAGGATAAGAAAAGAAATGGGTGAGTATGCTAGAAAAATTGTAGTTGAATTGTATGATTCGTCAGTAGTGTGGCCACATGTAATAAAAGTAATAGAAGCATAAAAATATGGAGACGAAAAAGTTTTCGTTAACCTATAGACTATTGCGTGGTATAGGTTTTAATTATTCAGAAGAAGAATATGGGCAAGTTTCATTGTGTGCTGTTATTTACCGTGTATGTAAAACATACCGTGATACCTTTTTAATAAAATATGTGATGGACTCTTGGTTGCTTTCACCGCTGCTTCCAAGGAAAATACGCCCTTGGATTTTGAGGAGAGTTGGTTGCCATGTTGGCAAAAATGTATTCGTTGGTGACCACGTCTGGATTGATTCAGGACATGCGGATCATATATATATAGAAGATCATGCTCATATTGCCGCAAGTTGTAGATTGCTATGCCATCAACGTAACTTGAGTAATTATTGCGTTGGTGACGATTATGCTAAACTGGGTTATCGTTTAGGAGAAATTCATCTTAAAAAAGGTAGTCTTATAGGAATGGAAACTTTTGTGATGCCTGGTGTTACAATAGGTGATGGTGCCATTGTAGGTGCTGGCTCTTTGGTCACAAAAGATGTTCCGGCTTGGACCATCGCCACAGGAAGACCAGCAAAGGTTGTAAAAGAAATACCTAAAAGAGAAGAATAAGATGAACGTATTATCATATGATATAGAAGAGTGGTATATTGAAAAGAAGTTCAATGGTGGGCGTAAAGAAAAATATATGGAGTATGATGTATACTTGCATCGCATTCTCGATTTACTCGATAAACACAGTATAAAGGCTACATTTTTTTGTGTTGGAGGTATTGCCATTGATTTTCCCTATGTTGTTAAGGAGATAGCACAACGTGGACACGATATTGGTTGTCATTCTAATGAACATATTTGGCTCACTAAAATGACTCCCATTCAATTACAGGAAGACACAAAGGCGGCTATTGCCGCTTTGGAAAATTGTTGTGGTAAAAAGGTGGTAAGTTATCGCGCTCCTGCCTTTTCTATAGGTGAAGACAATAAATGGGCTCTTGAAATTCTTGCTGAGTGTGGTATTGAACGAGACTCGTCACTTTTTCCTGCAAAACGCGATTTCGGAGGATTTGATGGATTTCCCACAACAAATCCTTCAATAATAGAATATAATGACGTTAGAATAAAGGAATTTCCAATAATGCTTACTCCTATTATTAGTAAGCAAATAGCCTATTCCGGTGGAGGGTATTTTCGTTTCTTTCCATATTGGTTTATAACGAGCAATATGAAAAATAATAATTATAACATATGTTACTTTCATATTGGAGATCTCATTTACAGCCAAAATCATATGATGACACGAAATGAATATGAAATTTATTTTCAAGAGAAGGGCTCTTGCTTCAATCGCTTGAAGCGGCATTTTAAGTCTACTGTTGGAACCAAGGGAGCTTTTGGAAAAATGGAAAAACTTATAGGTCAGTACGATTTTGTAAACTTGGCACAAGCTGATAATGATATTGATTGGAGCAAAATAAACATTGTTAAGTTATAGATATTATACAATAGAATAAGCTTGAAATATTTTACATTGAGTATTATATTATTATAACATATTCAGATTAATCCTATGTATAAACATTTTTTTAAAAGGCTTATTGACTTCTGCATTGCTTTTATAACGTTGAGCATTTTATTTATTCCGTTGGTTATCATAACCCTGTGGTTACACTTTGCAAATAAAGGTGCCGGGGTATTTTTCTTCCAAGAGCGTCCCGGCAAAGACAGTAAGATTTTTAAGATTGTAAAGTTCAAAACCATGACCGACGAGTGTGATGCCAACGGCAATCTTCTACCCGATGAGATGCGGTTAACGAAAGTTGGAAAATTTGTGCGTTCTACAAGTATTGATGAATTACCGCAGTTTTGGAATGTGTTGGTTGGCGACATGTCGTTAATTGGTCCTCGTCCGTTGCTGGTGCAATATTTACCTTTGTATAGCCAGGAGCAGGCTCGTCGTCACGAAGTGCGTCCCGGAATCTCTGGCTGGGCGCAGTGTCATGGTCGCAATTCGTTGTCATGGAGCGAGAAATTTGCCTTGGATGTGTGGTATGTTGATCACTGTACATTAATAACAGATATTAAAGTGATTTTCATAACAATCAAAAAGGTACTTGTTCGCGACGGAATTTCACAAGAAGGCAACGCCACAATGGAACCTTTTAACGGAAATAACTAATGTATTTATATGGAGCAAGTGGTCATGCCAAAGTGATCATTGATATTATAAAAGCACAAGGTGGAGTAGTTGAAGGCTTGGTGGACGATAACCCCAACCTTAAAGAATTAAGTGGTACTCCAATCTTGCATGATGCCACTGGGTTGTCTCCTTTTATTATCAGTATTGGTAACTGTAAGATTCGTAAGATAATTGCAGAACGGCTTAATTGTAAATTTACTATGGCAATTCATCCCACGGCAATCATTTCGTCTACTGCCATAATTGGAGAGGGTTCTGTGATAATGCAAGGTGCTATTATCCAAACAGAAGTAAAGATTGGTAAGCATTGCATCGTCAATACGAAGGCCAGTATAGATCATGAGTGTGTGATTGGTGATTACGTTCATATAGCACCTGGTTGCACGATTAGCGGTGATGTACATGTGGGGGAAGGAACCTGGGTTGGCGTTGGTTCGACCATTATTCAAGGTGTTAGAATCGGCAAAAACTGTTTTATTGGTGCCGGTAGTGTGGTAGTTAAAGATATTCCAGATAATTGTAAGGCATATGGTGTGCCTTGTAAAATCATACTAGAAATAACAAAATAAAATATAAACAATGGCTTACGTTCCTAAAAAGACGATTTATCTCTGCCTTGCCCACATGAGTGAAGAGGGCATTGAGCAGAAATTTGTGAAAGAGGCATTCGATACCAACTGGGTGGTACCTTTGGGACCGAACGTGAATGCGTTTGAAAATGACCTTAAAAAATTTGTCGGAAGTAAGAGTGAAGTTGTTGCACTCTCGGCTGGTACGGCTGCTGTGCATCTTGCATTGCTTGCTTGTGGTGTTCGGGCTGGTGATGAGGTAATAGTACAGTCGTTTACCTTTTGTGCTTCGTCGCATCCGATTACTTATCTTGGTGCAAAACCAGTGTTTGTGGGTTCTGAAATAGACACGTGGAATATGGATTCCATACTTCTTGAGGAGGCCATCAAAGACCGTATCGCTAAGACTGGCAGGAAGCCTAAGGCGATTGTACCTGTGGCACTTTATGGGATGCCTTATGACTGCGAGAAGATCATGGAGATTGCGAACCGATATGATATTCCGGTCATAGAAGATGCTGCAGAAGGCTTTGGTAGCAAGTTTGACGGTAAAGTACTGGGTACATTTGGTAAGTTTGGTGTACTGTCATTTAACGGTAATAAAATGATTACTACATCGGGTGGTGGAGCTTTGGTTTGCCAAAATGCTGAAGATAAGAACACCATTATGTGGTATGCCACTCAGGCACGTGATGCTTATCCTTATTATCAACATACAGCTATTGGGTATAATTATCGTATGAGCAATATCTGTGCTGGTATTGGTCGTGGTCAGATGACTGTGGCAGATGCGCATATTGCCCACCACAAGCATGTACAGGCTTTGTATGAGAAACTATTGAAGGATGTAGAGGGGATTCATGTCCATAAGCAACCAACGGACTCACGCTATGACGCAAACTTCTGGTTGTGTACTGCTACCATTGACCCTGATGTGAGGATTGTTGGTCAGGAGAATGCTTATAAGGAAATTGTTAAGACTGCTGTGGGGGGGGCTGCCGGTGTAATTAAAGCTGTGAACAGTGCTACAACAGATTGTCAGCCCAATCAGAATGTGGAAGCATTGCGTGTATTCATGCTTTCGAAAATGATTGAAACCAGGCCGGTATGGAAACCGATGCATAAACAACCGGTTTATGCCGATGCTCCTTTCTATACTAACGGTGTAGAAGAAGAGATATTCAAGACGGGTTTCTGTTTGCCTGCTGGTCCTTATGTGACGGATGATAATGTGTGTTATATCGTGGAATCAATCAAGGAGGCGATTGTGAAATAGTTGACGGATATTCTTGCTTAAGTGACTCATTTCTTCTATGGGTTTTTGTGTAACGGGTTAAGATGCAATTTATATTGTTGTGGAGATTAAAAAACGTATGAAGAAATAAACTCTTGATGAGGATTTTTTTGAGTCTGCTGAAAGGACTTTTCTTGTTTTTCTGTATTCCCTATTTTGTATGGAAACAGAAGACGACTGTATAAACCCAAACATTGGATTCGTCCAATGCTTTCTTCTTTACTCTAAAGATTAAGATGGAGTAAGGAGTGCCGGATTATTCTGATGTGAATCATGGTAATCTTGCTTAATATTATTGTTTGTTTGTGTAGCCCTCCTTTATAAGGCCTGGCGTGGCTTATAAAATAGAGGAGGGCTTTTATTTAGAATTCAATGCGTCCTTTTTAAATATGATGCTACATTCTTTTCATCTCAAATGTAGCTATCAATAGCCAGATTTCTCTGTTTTACGGAGAAGTTTGGCTATCTTTATTTTGTGATATTGAAACTCACACTAAATATAAAGAAAGGCCGGAGTTGTAAATGTGCAATTCCGGCTTTTGGGGGTATTCTGGTTTTTAATGTAGTTTTAGATTATGCTTACTTGTCGGGAAATAGAAATAACTCTTTTATTACCTTCCCTCTCTCCCTTTCTTGTCCTGTAATTGTCTCTTTTTATATATTAAATCGTATTAAGAGGATGCTGTAACCTGTCTTTTTGTCTCTGAGGTGAATGTCGCATCTTTGCAATGTTAACGTTAGCGAAGTAATAACATTGAGTATTTATTTAAAAAAAGAAGATTATGGCAATTAGATTTAAAAGAATTTTACGTTTGAGTGATCCGACAGACAAAAGTTCAGTTAAAAGAACGTATCCTATTATTTCTTATAAGTATGACACCGCGGCAACACTAAAGGAGGTGGCGCAGGAAATCAGTGGAAACTCGGGTGTGAGTGAAGGTGAGACGATCAGTGTACTGAAAGATTTTCGGACACTACTGCGTAAGACTCTTCTGGGTGGACGTTCGGTTAATATTGATGGGATAGGTTACTTTTACCTGTCGGCACAAAGTAAAGGAGCCGATAAGCCGGAAGATTTTTCGGCAAGTGATATTACAGGATTGCGTATCTGTTTTCGTGCGAATAAGGATATACGTATTAATGCGGGAGCATCCTCTACCCGCACCGATGGATTGACGTTTAAAGATCTGGACAGAATCAATGATGACGGCTCCGGTACTCCTTCCGGAGGAGAAGGGGAAGGAGAGGATCCTTCTGTATAACGTAAGTTAGGTGTCGTTGACAACAATTATGGCCTTCATCACTGCCATTGGCGGGCTGGAGGCCATTAAATGGCTCGTGCGATTGGTTACTTACCGAAAAATGGATGCCCGGAAGGAGGAGGCATCAGTGAGTTGTATAGAGGAGGAGAATCGCAGAAAGAAGGTGGATTGGCTTGAAGAGCGCCTGGAACAGCGCGATGGGAAGATTGACGGACTTTATGCTGAACTACGGAAGGAGCAGGAAGATAAAATGGGGTGGATGATCCGTTGCCATGAAGTAGAACTGGCACAGAAGGAGTCGGAAATAAAGAAATGTGAGATAAGAGGGTGTGGAAAACGTATTCCTCCGTCGGATTATTAATCTTAAAAAATGAGTATTATGAGGAGAATCGATTCGATTATAATTCATTGTTCGGCTACGCAGGCGGGAATGGATTTCAGCGCTAAAGATATAGATCGTTGGCATCGTGCCCGGGGGATGAACGAAATAGGATATCACTATGTGGTACGGTTGGATGGAAGTGTGGAATCCGGGAGAGAGGTTGCACGGATGGGGGCTCATTGTATCGGATGGAATGAGCGAAGTATTGGTATCTGCTACATTGGTGGGTTGGATGCCGGGGGACATCCGGCTGATACACGAACCAGGGCGCAGAAAGAAACGTTGAAACGGCTTATCGAGGAGCTGAAACAACGCTATGGGATAGTGACGGTGATGGGGCATCGGGATACTTCGCCGGACCTGAATGGAGATGGGAGGATAGAACCGGGTGAATTTATAAAGGTATGCCCTTGTTTTGATGTTAAGAAATGGTTGTTGATAGGGGTGATTTTGCCTTTTTTGTCGGCATGTGGCAGTTCTCATTTCCGGATAGAACGGAACGTGGAAATAGACTCTGTTACTGCAAAAGGGCATTATGAAAGAGTGGATAACGTACGAAAAACGGAATGGAAAAATAACAGGCAGACTGATGAACATATAGAAGAAACTGTCTTCTCTTGGAAAGAGGATACCATAGGAGTAGGTCATGAGAATGGAAAAACAGTACAAAGGAAGTCTTTTTCCGTTACTAAAAAGGTTATTGATAGAGGAAGGACGCAACTGCAGAAAGGATGTGCGGAACACTCTTTTGTGAAAGCCGATTCTTCTTTTGTGGTTAGTAAATCGTTGATAAAGGTGGATGAACGGGAGAAAAAACAGAGGAGGCAGATAGGAGGGGTATGGGCGTTTGTAGTGATAGCCGGATTTCTGGTGATATGTATCTTATTTTTTAGAAAGTTTTTTGTCGTTGATAATCAGTGACTTCGTTTCTTTTGAAATAAAAAAGTGAAAAAATAATTATCGAAAGTTTTGGTATTCTCAAAATAAACTGTACCTTTGCATCGCTTTTGAAACGGAAGTGTACGGGCGCTTAGCTCAGCTGGTTCAGAGCATCTGGTTTACACCCAGAGGGTCGGGGGTTCGAATCCCTCAGCGCCCACAGAATTAGGAAATTAAAAATGCTTCGTGAAGTCTTTCGCGAAGCATTTTTTGTTTTCTTACCTCTTTTATATAAACTTTCTACCCCCTTTATGCATTATAAATCAGGAAAAAGAGTTAATTTTGCAACCTGATAATTATCCGAACGACATATGAAACTTGATTTATTAACGGCCATTTCTCCTATTGACGGCCGATACAGAGGCAAAGCCGAAGCTTTAGCTGCCTATTTTTCTGAATTTGCACTGATAAAATACCGCGTGCAGGTAGAGGTGGAATACTTCATTACTCTATGCGAACTACCATTACCGCAACTTAAAGGAATCGACAAAAGTGTATTTGAAGCCTTACGTGCTATCTATCGTAACTTCTCTGAAGCAGATGCTCAGCGTATCAAAGATATAGAGAGTGTTACTAATCACGATGTGAAAGCAGTAGAATATTTTTTGAAAGAAGAATTTGATAAATTGGGCGGATTGGATGACTACAAGGAGTTTATTCATTTCGGCCTGACTTCACAAGATATTAATAACACCTCTATCCCTCTTTCGATAAAAGAGGCATTGGAGCAGGTGTATTACCCGCAGATCGAAGAACTGATAGCTCAGTTGAAAACGTATGCTACAGAATGGGACGCTATTCCGATGCTTGCCAAGACACATGGACAACCTGCATCTCCAACCCGTTTGGGTAAAGAGGTGATGGTATTTGTGTATCGTTTGGAACGTCAGTTGGCGGCGTTGAAAGCAGCTCCCGTAACTGCAAAGTTTGGTGGAGCAACCGGTAACTATAATGCGCACCGCGTAGCTTATCCGGAGTATGACTGGAAGGCGTTTGGTAATCGTTTTGTTGCAGAAAAATTAGGCCTGGAGCGTGAAGAGTATACTACCCAGATATCAAATTATGATAATTTGTCGGCTATCTTTGACGCAATGAAGCGTATTAATACGATAATGATTGATATGAACCGCGACTTCTGGCAGTATATCTCTATGGAGTACTTTAAGCAGAAGATAAAAGCTGGTGAAGTAGGTTCAAGTGCGATGCCGCATAAAGTGAATCCAATAGATTTTGAAAATGCTGAAGGTAATCTTGGAATAGCAAATGCCATTCTTGAGCACTTGGCAGTGAAATTGCCGGTATCCCGTTTGCAGCGTGACCTGACAGATTCTACTGTGTTGCGTAATGTGGGTGTGCCGTTCGGGCATATTATTATCGCTATTCAGAGTTCTCTGAAGGGATTGCGTAAATTGTTGCTGAACGAGCCGGCTATTTACCGCGATCTGGACAATTGCTGGAGTGTGGTTGCTGAGGCTATTCAGACAATATTGCGCCGCGAGGCTTATCCGCACCCGTATGAGGCCTTGAAAGCGCTGACAAGAACTAATCAGGCAATAACGGAAAGCTCTATTAAAGAGTTTATCGAAGGGCTGAATGTTAGTGAAGATATAAAGAAAGAATTAAGAGTGATAACTCCGCATACATATACGGGACTCTAAAAAAAACTCTGAAATACCGGCCGTGAGGCCTATGTTTAATTTTTATTCGAATAAAGTAATGAGTACAGAAAACGAAGAATGGCGTGACAACTCTAATGAAGAGAACACAGGCGCCGGCCGTGATGGTAACAGATCTTACAACAGAGAAGGTGGATATAATCGCCCTTCTTACAACAATCGTGAAGGTGGCGATCGTCCGTATCGTCCAAGATTCAATTCTAATGGTGAAGGCAGCGACCGCCCGCAACGTTCTTATGGTGACCGTCCGCAACGTCCTTCTTATAATCGTGAAGGCGGTGATCGCCCGTATCGTCCGCGTTTTAACAATAACAACGAAGGTGGTGACCGTCCGCAGCGTTCCTATGGTGATCGTCCTGCTTATGGTGACCGTCCGCAACGTCCTTCATATAATAACAATCGCGAAGGTGGTGATCGTCCGTATCGTCCACGTTTCAATAATGGTGAAGGTGGCGACCGTCCACAGCGCTCCTATGGTGACCGTCCTGCTTATGGCGACCGTCCGCAGCGTCCTTCTTATAATCGTGAAGGTGGTGATCGTCCGTATCGTCCGCGTTTCAATAATGGTGAAGGTGGCGATCGTCCGCAACGTTCTTATGGTGACCGCCCGCAACGTCCTTCTTACAATCGTGAAGGCGGTGATCGTCCGTATCGTCCACGCTTTAATAATGGAGGCGAAGGTCGTCCGCAAGGATTTGCCCGTCCGCAGCGTCGTACAGGCGATTATGATCCCAACGCGAAATATAGTAAGAAAAAACAGATAGAGTATAAGGAACAGTTTGTTGATCCGAATGAACCGATTCGTTTGAATAAGTTCTTGGCTAATGCTGGTGTTTGTTCGCGTCGTGAAGCTGATGAATTTATCACAGCCGGCGTTGTTTCGGTGAATGGTGAAGTGGTAACGGAATTGGGTACTAAGATCAAACGTGCTGATGTCGTGAAGTTCCATGATGAAACGGTAAGCATTGAACGTAAGGTGTATGTGCTGCTGAATAAGCCGAAAGATTGTGTGACTACTTCTGATGATCCTCAGGCGCGTCTTACTGTAATGGACCTTGTAAAAGGAGCTTGTAGTGAACGTATCTATCCGGTGGGACGTCTGGACCGCAATACCACAGGTGTATTGTTGTTGACGAATGATGGCGATCTGGCTTCTAAGCTGACGCATCCTAAGTTCCTGAAGAAGAAAATCTACCATGTTTATCTGGATAAGAATCTGACAAAAGCGGATATGGATCAGATTGCTGCCGGTGTTGAATTGGAAGATGGTGAAATCCATGCAGACGCAATCAGTTATGCCGACGATATTAAACGTGACCAGGTGGGGATTGAAATCCATTCAGGAAAGAACCGTATTGTTCGTCGTATTTTTGAATCACTGGGCTATAAAGTGGTAAAACTGGATCGCGTATTCTTTGCCGGTCTTACTAAAAAAGGGTTGCGTCGTGGTGAATGGCGTTATCTGACAGAACAGGAAGTAAATTTCCTGCGCATGGGATCTTTTGAATAATATAATAATGTATATACAATAGTTATGGAAAAGATTAGTAGAACAAAAATTGTCGACCTGATGAAGCGCGAAGACTTTGGCGCTATGGTCAATGTGAAAGGATGGGTTCGTACCCGTAGAGGTAGCAAACAAGTAAACTTTATCGCACTGAATGACGGTTCTACAATAAATAACGTACAGGTAGTAGTTGACCTGGCTAACTTTGATGAGGAAATGCTGAAACTGATCACTACAGGCGCTTGTGTAAGTGTAAATGGGGTGATGGTTGAGTCGGTAGGCTCGGGGCAGAAAGTTGAGGTGCAAGCTCGTGAAATAGAGGTGCTGGGTACTTGTGATAATACATATCCGTTGCAGAAGAAGGGACATTCAATGGAGTTCCTTCGTGAAATAGCACATTTGCGCCCCCGCACTAACACGTTTGGTGCAGTGTTCCGCATTCGTCATAACATGGCGATAGCTATTCATCAGTTTTTCCATGAGAGAGGATTTTTTTATTTCCATACGCCGATTATTACGGCTTCGGATTGTGAAGGAGCAGGTCAAATGTTTCAGGTTACTACCAAGAACTTGTATGATCTGAAGAAAGATGAGACCGGTTCTATCATTTATGATGACGATTTCTTTGGAAAACAAGCGAGCCTGACTGTCTCGGGACAGTTGGAAGGCGAGTTGGCTGCAACTGCTTTGGGGGCTATTTATACATTTGGACCAACATTCCGTGCAGAAAACTCGAATACGCCTCGTCATCTCGCTGAGTTCTGGATGATTGAACCGGAAGTGGCGTTCAATGATATCACGGATAACATGGATCTGGCCGAAGAGTTTATAAAATACTGCGTGCAATGGGCTTTGGACAATTGTGCCGATGATGTGAAGTTCTTGAACGACATGTTTGATAAAGGCTTGATAGAGCGTTTGCAAGGCGTGTTGAAAGAGGATTTTGTACGTTTGCCTTATACGGATGGTATTAAAATTCTGGAAGATGCTGTAGCTAAAGGGCATAAGTTTGAATTCCCTGTTTATTGGGGAGTTGATTTGGCTTCTGAACACGAGCGTTATTTGGTGGAAGAACATTTCAAACGTCCCGTAATTCTGACTGATTATCCGAAGGAAATCAAAGCTTTCTATATGAAGCAGAATGAAGATGGAAAGACGGTACGTGCTATGGATGTATTGTTCCCGAAGATTGGTGAAATTATCGGAGGGTCAGAACGTGAGTCTGATTATGATAAGTTGGTTACCCGTATTGAAGAACTTCATATTCCGATGAAAGATATGTGGTGGTATCTGGATACGCGTAAATTTGGTACTTGTCCTCATTCTGGTTTCGGACTTGGCTTTGAGCGCCTGTTGCTTTTTGTGACGGGTATGGCTAATATACGTGACGTTATTCCGTTCCCGCGTACACCGCGTAACGCTGAATTCTAATAAATCTTTTTAGATTCTCAATAAAAAGGCTTGTATCTTTTTAAGATGCAAGCCTTTTTTATTGCTTTACATTTGTTTGATTCTCAAAAGTTTTTTTTATATTTGTAAGCGACAGGCCTTGAAAGTATTAACTAAAAATAATACGGCGATGAAAAAACTCTATTTCTTTACCATATTGACGGCGATGCTGTTGATGGTAACAGGTGTTATGGCTCAGAAAAAAGCGAAGTTTCAACCTGCTAATCTGAAAGGAATCTGGCAACTGTGTCATTATGTGTCAGAGCTTCCGGATGTTCCGGGGGTGTTAAAGCCCAGTAATACATTCAAGGTTTTAAGTGATGACGGACGGATTGTGAATTTTACCATAATTCCCGGACAGGATGCTATCATTACCGGATATGGTACTTATAAGCAAGTGACGGGTCATTCTTATAAAGAAAGTATAGAGAAGAATATTCATCTTCCTATGCTTGATAATAAGGATAATATTCTTGAATTTGAGATAGAAGATAATGATCTGCTCCATTTAAAGTATTTTATAGCAAAAGACCTGAACGGTAATGAACTGAATTCCTGGTTTCATGAAACATGGAAGAGGGTGGAGATGCCGGCTGTATTTCCGGAAGATATCGTAAGGTAAGAAAATGAATGGATGACATAGGAAGAAGAAAAGAGATCAGTTTTTTTGATTTTGATAAGAATTTGTACAAAATCTAAATATCTTAGGATAAAAATAATATTCAAGTATTCGATTACTGCTTACTTTTGTTGTCGTGCTATGATGGCAGGCGGCAAAACTGAATACATCTATTATTTTTATATATGAAACATCATTTCTTTTCTTTGTTAATGGCTTTGTTCTTTTCGGGAAGTCTTTTAGGACAGGAGCAAAGTTCTTATATTCACTATTTGACTTCAAAAGAACATCTGGTGACTATTCATTTGTCAGACGCTATGTTGATGCATGAAATGCGGGAAACTCCCTCTCCATTGAATAATGCGGTGGTTGGTGAGCGGGCTGTTTCTTTGATGTGGCCTTTGGCCGGAGATAATCAGATACATGGGAGTGGACTCGATGGTATGGAGACACCTAAAATAAGTAAGTCGTCTCAAATGTACCGGGTTCGTCTTTCACAAGACCGTAATTTTAAAGATAATGTAATAGAAGCTGTTTGTTCATGGCCTTTTTACAATCCCGAAATTCCTCTTGCAGATGGTGTCTGGTACTGGCAATACGGATATGTAGAAGGAGGAAGCACTTCCTGGTCGGAGGTTTTGAAATTCACGCAAGAACCGCATCAGGATCGTTTTTCTCCTCCCTCATTCAAAACGTTTATAAGTAAACTACCATCGAGGCATCCACGTGTGTTGGTTGCTTCGGACGAGTGGGATACCTTTATTTCTCAAAGCGAGGATGCTCCTGAGCGAGCCTGGTATATTGCACGTGCAGAAAAGACATTGAAAGTTCCGATGAAACATATTGATGACACGGATACAAGTAAAATGGCTGGTTTGGATAATGAGGTAAAACGTAATGCACTTCTTACCCGGGAAAGCCGGCGTATTGTAGATAAAGAAGAGGTCAATGCTGAGGTGTTTGTACGTGCTTATCTGTTGACTAAGGACGATCGTTATTATAAAGAAGCAATGAAGCGCATCCTCGAAATGATAAAGTGGGAGGAGAGTCCGAATTTTGTAGGTGACTTTAATGAATCGGCATTGCTTTCTCTTTGTTCTATGGCTTATGATGCTTTTTATGATAAGTTGGATGCTTCGCAAAAAAGATTATTGTTGAAAGAGGTACAAAAGAATGGAACGAAGTTTTTTAATCGTTTTAACAATCATCTGGAGAACCATATTGCCGATAATCATGTGTGGCAAATGGCTTTTCGTATCTTTACGATGGCAACTTTCAGTGTGTATGGTGATCTGCCGGAAGCCGAAGTGTGGGCTGATTATTGTTATAATTTGTGGGTGGCTCGTTTTCCCGGATTAAACCAGGATGGTGCATGGCACAATGGTGATTCTTATTTTCATGTCAATATTCGTACACTGATAGAGGTGCCTTATTTTTATAGTCGCATCAGTGGGTATGATTTTTTCTCTGATCCATGGTATGAGGGTTCGGCTATGTACGTTATCTATCAACAACCGCCTTTCTCGAAATCAGCGGGTAATGGAAGCTCTCATCAAAATGTGTTGCAACCTAATGGGGTTCGTGTGGGATATGCCGATGCATTGGCCCGGTTAATAAATAATACTTATAGTGCCGATTATGTACGGTGTATTTTGCAAAAGGAACCGGATTTGTTGCGCAAAGCTTTTATGGCTAAGACGGGAGATCTTTCCTGGTTTCGTCTTCAGAATCATACCCCTTTGCCGGAAGGTAGGAAAATGAAAGATCTTCCTCTTGCTTATGTGTTCCCACAAACGGGGGTAGCGACACTGATGTCTGATTGGGAGAATTTCAGCCGGAATGCAATGCTTACTTTTCGTAGTAGTCCGTATGGGTCGACCTCGCATGCTATTGCCAATCAAAATGCTTTCAATACATTCTTTGACGGGAAACCTCTCTTTTACAGTAGCGGACATCATATAAGTTTCACGGATGAGCATAGTGTATATTGTCATAGAAGTACACGGGCGCATAATAGTATTCTTGTCAATGGCATGGGGCAGAGAATAGGTACCGAAGGATATGGATGGATACCAAGATACTACACTGGCAAACGAATATCTTATTTTGTAGGAGACGCTTCCAATGCTTATGGTGAGGTGATTTCTCCTCTTTGGCTGGCTCGAGGGCGGGACTCTGGTCTTGAGTATTCACCTGCTAATGGTTGGGATAAGAATCGGTTGAAAACTTTTCGGCGACATATTGTTGAATTGGGAAATGCGGGACTTATTTTCATTTATGATGAATTGGAGGCCGACACAGCTGTCACCTGGAGTTATCTTTTGCACACAATAGAACATCCGATGATTATAAAAAATGATAAGGGGGTGACGCACATTACTGCAACGAATGCAGGAGGGGTGTCGGATGCTTATCTTTTTGCAAATGATAAACTGGAAACGAAGCAGACAGATCAGTTTTTCTACCCGGCTGTCAATTGGTTACGTGCAGATGACAAAGGATATTTTGCTCCCTACAAAAATCACTGGCATTTCACCGCGACATCTCCGCATAGTCCGGTATACCGCTTTGCTACTGTTGTGAGTACGCATGGGCAGGGGAGTGCCGGCGTTGTTCCTGAAAAAATATCGAAAGATACCTTAAAAGCCGGTGGATGGATAATAAAGATGAATATATCTCCTAAAGGAAAAGCTACTTTCACAATAGAGAATAAAGCGGAAAACATAGTTCTGGAATATGATGGAAGTACAAAGATAACAGAAGAGGGGCGAACTGTGATTTTGAAAGATCAGGTTCCGGAGCTGGAAATTTAAATATACTGATACAGTGTCCCTTTTTAACTATCCCTTACACAACTCTACAAGATTTTGTTCATAAGAGTGACAGGGGGTAAGGGAGAATCCATGTAAAAAGAACTTCGAATATAGGTAACATGGATTGGAGAGGTCTGAATGGGGGATATTTCCGGATGGGGATTATGTTTTTCTTACCCTTGTCTTTCAATCTGATAAATCCAAAAAAAGATAGAAATACTTTGCCAATTCAAAGAAAAGCCGTACTTTTGCAAGCCGATTATTATCACAAAAGGATAAGAGATTAATTCATAGCAAGTTAATCTTCCTTTGTCCGGGGAAGATTAATAAGTGGTGAGCAAATTTTTAGTAGTAACATTTAAAAAACAAATTAAGAGTGGATACTTTAAGTTACAAGACCATTTCTGCAAACAAGGCAACTGTAACCAAAGAATGGGTTATTGTTGATGCTACAGACCAAACTTTAGGTCGTCTGGGCGCAAAAGTTGCGAAACTGTTGAGAGGAAAGTATAAACCAAACTTTACTCCTCACGTAGATTGCGGTGATAATGTAATCATTATCAATGCCGACAAAGTTAAAATGACAGGTAATAAGTGGACTGACAAAGTGTATTTGTCATACACAGGTTATCCCGGTGGTCAGAGAGAAATGACTCCTGCTCGTCTGCAGGCTAAACCGAACGGTGATGACAGACTGTTGAGAAAAGTAGTAAAGGGTATGTTGCCTAAGAACAAATTGGGCGCTAAATTGCTGAGTAATATGTACGTATATGCCGGCAGCGAGCACAAACATGACGCTCAGAACCCGAAATCAATTGATATAAACTTACTTAAATAAGATATAATGGAAGTAGTAAATGCATTAGGCAGACGTAAACGTGCTATTGCACGCATATTCGTAAGCGAAGGTACAGGAAAGATTACTATTAACAAGAGAGACCTTGCAGAGTACTTTCCATCAACTATTCTTCAGTATGTAGTAAAACAACCGCTGAGCAAGCTGGGTGTTGCTGAAAAATATGATATTAAAGTAAATCTTTGCGGTGGTGGTTTCACCGGTCAGTCTCAGGCTTTGCGTTTGGCTATTGCCCGCGCATTGGTGAAGATGAATGCTGAAGACAAAGCTGCTCTTCGCGCTGAAGGCTTCATGACTCGTGACCCGCGTTCTGTTGAACGTAAGAAACCGGGACAACCGAAAGCTCGTAGAAGATTCCAGTTCAGTAAACGTTAAGAGTTGCAGAAACGTTGGGGCGGACAAGTTGCTTAATTCTCAACTTTTATCTCTCAACTCTCAACTGAAAGAGCGTTTAGTATCTAAACTACCGGGACTCTGGAATGATAGACTACCCGGCGGTTGGTTTAGAAAAAACAAAAAAGAAAGTAAACGATTTAAAGAAAAAACAAGATGTCAAGAACAAATTTTGATACATTATTGGAAGCCGGTTGCCACTTCGGACACCTTAAGAGAAAGTGGAATCCCTCAATGGCTCCTTATATTTTCATGGAACGCAATGGTATCCATATCATTGACCTCCACAAGACAGTTGCTAAAGTAGACGAAGCTGCTGAAGCTTTGAAGCAAATTGCTAAATCAGGAAAGAAAGTCCTGTTCGTTGCTACTAAAAAACAAGCTAAACAAGTGGTTGCTGATAAAGCTGCCTCTGTAAATATGCCTTATGTAATCGAGCGTTGGCCGGGCGGTATGTTGACTAACTTCCCCACTATCCGCAAGGCTGTTAAGAAGATGGCTACCATCGACAAATTGACAAATGACGGTACGTACTCTAATCTGTCTAAGAGAGAAATCCTGCAGATTTCACGTCAACGTGCTAAGCTGGACAAGACTTTGGGTTCTATTGCTGACCTGACTCGTCTGCCGTCTGCACTGTTCGTTATCGATGTTATGAAAGAAAACATCGCAGTTCGCGAAGCTAACCGTTTGGGTATCCCCGTATTCGGTATCGTTGATACGAACTCTGATCCTTCTAACATTGATTTCGTTATCCCGGCTAATGATGATGCTACTAAATCAGTAGAAGTAATTCTGGATGCTTGCTGCGCTGCTATGCAGGAAGGTTTGGAAGAAAGAAAAGCTGAAAAAGTAGACATGGAAGCAGCTGGTGAAGCTCCTGCCAATAAAGGCAAGAAGAAAGCTACAAAAGCAAGACTCGACAAATCTGACGAGGAAGCAATCAATGCAGCTAAGGCTGCTGCTTTCCTGAAGGAAGACGAAGAGGCTTAAGATATAGTTGAGAGTTGAGAATTGAAAGTTGAGAGTTACTTTAAACGGCAATTCTCAATTCTCTATTCTCAACTCTCAATTGTTTTATGAAGAATTTATTAATAATTAAAATATAAAGGAAATATATTATGGCTGTAACAATGGCTGATATTACCAAACTCCGTAAAATGACCGGAGCAGGTATGATGGACTGCAAGAATGCGTTGACGGAAGCTGAAGGCGATTTCGACAAGGCAATGGAAATAATCCGTAAGAAGGGACAGGCTGTTGCCGCTAAGCGTTCAGACCGTGAAGCTTCTGAAGGTTGTGTTCTGGCTAAGACTACCGGTAACTTTGCCGTTATCATTGCTTTGAAGTGTGAAACTGACTTCGTGGCTCAGAATGCTGATTTTATAAAATTGACTCAAGATATTCTGGATCTTGCTGTAGCTAACAACTGCAAGACTTTGGATGAGGTAAAAGCATTGCCGATGGGCAACGGTACTGTACAGGATGCAGTGACTGACCGTAGCGGTATTACAGGTGAGAAGATGGAGCTTGACGGCTATCTGACTGTAGAGGGTGCAAGCACTGTCGTTTACAATCACATGAATAGAAACGGTCTTTGCACGATCGCTGCTTTCAACAAAGAAGTTAACGAACAGTTGGCTAAGGAAGTGGCTATGCAGATTGCAGCTATGAATCCTCTTGCAATTGATGAGGACGGCGTTTCTGAAGATGTGAAGCAGAAAGAGATTGAAGTTGCTATCGAAAAGACAAAAGCAGAACAGGTACAGAAAGCTGTTGAGGCTGCTTTGAAGAAAGCAAATATCAATCCGGCTCACGTGGACAGCGAAGACCACATGGAAAGCAACATGGCTAAAGGTTGGATTACAGCTGAAGATGTAGCAAAAGCAAAAGAAATCATTGCTACTGTTTCTGCTGAAAAGGCTGCACACCTGCCTGAACAAATGATCCAGAACATCGCTAAAGGTCGTCTGGCTAAGTTCTTGAAAGAAGTTTGCTTGCTGAACCAGGAAAATATTATGGATTCTAAGAAGACTGTAAGAGAAGTGTTGGCAGCAGCTGACCCTGAATTGAAGATTGTAGATTTCAAGCGTTTCACTTTGAAAGCTGAATAATTCAACTCAATATATATATAGAAAACGACCGCACGGGAATTTCCGTTGCGGTCGTTTTTTTATGCATATTTGCTTCTTTTAGAAGAAGTGATATACTTACTGATAGACCGTCTGTTTCGGTGAACCGGATTATCCGACCGGCTTAGTCTGCGTATATCCCTCCTTTTTAAGTAGTTCCAGCACTTTCTGCTTGAAATCTCCTTGTACGATGATTTCTCCGTCTTTGGCACTTCCGCCTACGCCACATTTAGACTTCAGCAATTTACCTAATTCCTTCAGGTCATTCTCCGTACCTACGAAACCTGTGACAAGTGTGACTACTTTTCCTCCTCTATTCTTGCGATCCAACTGAACACGCAATTTCTGTTGAGAAGCTTCCGGGGTAACTTGTTCCCCATTATCTTCCATTTCATAACTATAGTCCGGATTGGTAGAATAAACCACATTCAACCGTTCTTTCCAATCATTATTCTTCATATTTGTTCTGTTTTAAGAATCAAAAGTAATATTTTGCGTGGAACTTTGCAATCTTTTGAGACTTTTGTCGTCTAATAGAAAACGCTAATTAGCTTCAAGTATACGAAATATGAAAAGAATCATCTGGCTATTTCTATTGTCTTTGGTTACTCTACTATCTTTTTCGCAATCTTTCAAGGGTACTGTTACGGATACTGATGGGAAGCCGGTTCCTTATGCCGCCCTCTATCTAAGAGAAATGAAGTCAGGTTTAACTACCGATGAGCATGGGCGATTTCAAACGAAATTATCTGCCGGACAATATACCTGTGAGGTCTCTTCTTTAGGATTTATATCCCAGACCTTTACTTTTCAAATGCTGAATCGTGATTGTGAGAAGGATATAGTGCTTGCCGAACGTACCTATAGCCTGCCGGAAGTAAGCATCACCAAGGGAAATGAAGATCCCGCCTATGCAGTGATGCGCAAAGCGATAGCGCGTGCTCCTTATTATCGTACTCAGATAAAAAGCTACACAGCCGGTACATATCTGAAAGGAACCGGTAAAGGGACCGCTATTCCTGCTGTCCTGAAACTATCCAAAGAGGTGCGGAAAGATGCAAAAGAATGGCTTGGAAAGCTGTTTGTCTTGGAGCAACAGCAGATCGTGAATTTTACTGCTCCCAATATCTGGAATAATAAGGTATTAGCCAATAAAAACTCTTTTCCTGAGGAAATACAGGTGGATATGGGGATAACTACAGTTAATCTCTATACTCCTGAACTTTTCGGTAAAGTCTCTCCTTTAAATAAAAGTGCCTTTTCATACTATCGTTTTAAACTTGACGCTTGTTTTGTAGAAGAAGGGCAAATGATAAATAAGATCCGTGTGATTCCCAAGAAAGATGATAACCGTTTGCTGGAAGGAGACCTGTTCATTGTAGAAGATTTGTGGTGTATATCGGCTGCTGATGTCAATGTTCGTGCTACCGGGCTGAAAGCAAAGATTAAGATCACTTGCAAGGAAGTACAGTCTTCTGTCTTTCTGCCGGTTTCTATTACTACCTCTTCTACCATCGATATAATGGGTTTCAAGGCAGAGGCTTCCTATCTGGCGGCAATACACTATAGAGAGGTAAAAACGGATATCCAGCCGGAAACCAATACGGATACAACAACAAAACCTGTAGTTACCACCACCGCAATGGTGCAGCCAAAGAAACATAAATTTGAACGTCCGGCACGGATCGGACGCAAAGATACTCAGGTTGATTCGCTTGCCGATAAGCGGGATTCTCTTTATTGGACCACTATCCGTAACGTGCCGTTGCGACTGGAAGAGGTGCAGAGTTATCAATATAAAGAAGAAAAGATAGCTTTGAAAGATTTGTCACCCGGAGAAAAGTCCGAGAAGAAAACAGCTTTCGGTCAAGTACTGAATACCATTATGTGGGGAAAGACTTTCAGAACTTCCAATAAAAGTGCTTGGCTCACTTTACCCGGTCTTTCCGCTTATATTCCCGAATATAATTTTGTGGATGGTTTCTGGTTAGGAGTTAAGCTGAAGACGGGAGTGAAGTTGTCAGAATCCTCAACGCTTCGTTTTGTGCCTTCTTTCTACTATACTACAGCTCGTAAAAACTGGATTGGGCAAGGAGAATTGACACTGGATTATGTTCCCCGGAACCGTGGCTATTTATCCCTTTCCGGAGGTCTTATGTCTGCCGATTATAATTCGGAAAGCGGAGAATCCCGTTTGATTAATAGTATGTCCAGCTCGTTGTTCGGCCATAACCATCTGAAGCTTTACGAGAATACTTTCTTCACAGTTGACCATGCGATAGAGCCAGCTAACGGATTACTTTTTTCTTCCTCATTTTCCTGGCAACGTAGGAAGATGCTGGATAACCATATCCGTAAAAGTTGGTTCAAGAGGGATGCCGAGCCGAATATTCCGGAAAACACTGCTTTCCGACCGATGCCTGAGAATGATATCCTGAAAGCTTCTTTTGAGTTGGAGTATACTCCGGCTCACTACTATCACATGTCGCAAGGTAAGAAAGTGTATGAAGCTTCCCGTTATCCTACATTTGCCCTGAAATATGACAGAGCCTTCCCTATGAGCGGTAGCCGTTATCTGACCTCGTACCACCTGATGCAATTCTCTGCCAAACAGAAAATCGAGTTCGGCATGTTCAATCGTCTGTATTGGTCAGTGAATGCAGGCTCATTCTTTGATGCCAAGAATCTCCAGTTCCCCGACTTCAAGCATTTTGCTTCTACCCGCATACTGGTTACGGAACGTTCTTTCGATACCGGGTTTAGTTTACTGGATAACTATGCTTTGTCCACTAATACCCGCTGGACACAGGCTAATGTCTCCTGGTATACTCCATATCTGCTTTTGAAACATCTTCCTTTTCTGTCAAGAAAAGCATTTGATGAAGCATTGCATCTTCGTTCCATTGTGATATATGGTCGGCGTCCCTATACGGAGATCGGATATTCGATCGGGTTTTCCGATAGGGCACGGATAGGAGTCTTTGCCGGTTTCGATTGTCTGAAGTTCCATTCGGTGGGAGTTTCCCTTAGTTTACCGTTATCTCTCTTTGGCGATCAATAAAACTTTTGTAGAAATTATGTTAACTTTCTTCTATAGGACTATTCTTTTCAGAAAAAAACGTATTTTTGTCAACCCGTAACCGAAAGAAATGAAGAAAATGACCACGAACCAGGCAATTCAATATAAGGATAGCATGAAAGTGCCGGAGCCTACTTTGCGCAGGTTGCCGTGGTACTTGTCGAATGTTAAGCTGCTCAAGCAGCGGGGCGAACGGTACGTCTCTTCTACACAGATATCCAAAGAAATCAATATAGATGCTTCCCAGATAGCCAAGGATTTGTCGTATGTCAACATCTCCGGGCGTACGCGTGTGGGCTACGAAGTCGATACTCTGATAGCCGTATTGGAAGACTTCCTCGGATTTACCGATATGCATAAAGCATTTCTGTTTGGAGTAGGTAGCTTGGGTGGTGCATTGTTGCGCGACTCCGGTTTGAAGCACTTCGGGCTGGAAATTGTAGCGGCATTTGATGTGAACCCGGAATTGGTAGGCACTACATTGAACGGAATTCCGATCTTCCATTCCAGTGAATTCGAGCAGAAGATGCGCGAATATGATGTGAACATCGGTGTGCTGACTGTACCTATCGAGATAGCCCAATGCATTACGGACACCATGATAGCCGGTGGCATCAAAGCTGTATGGAACTTTACGCCGTTCCGTATCCGTGTGCCGGAAAATATCGTTGTTCAGAATACTTCTCTATATGCTCATTTGGCGGTGATGTTTAACCGCCTGAATTTTAACGAAATCGAATAATGAAGATTATTGCTGTCGGAATGAACTATGCACTGCACAATAAAGAGCTGGGGCATACGTTAGTTAATAAAGAGCCGGTTATCTTCATGAAGCCCGACTCGGCTATATTGAAAGACGGAAAGCCTTTCTTTATTCCCGATTTTTCGGATGAGGTTCATTACGAAACTGAGGTGGTGGTACGTATCTGCCGTTTGGGAAAAAACATTGCGCCGCGCTTTGCCAACCGTTATTATGATGCAGTGACTGTAGGCATCGATTTTACGGCACGCGACTTACAACGTAAGTTCCGTGAAGCGGGTAATCCCTGGGAACTTTGCAAAGGGTTCGACAATTCGGCAGCTATCGGAACTTTTGTTCCTTTGGAGCAGGCTGGAGGCGATTTGCAGCAGCTTGATTTCCGTCTGGAAATAGACGGAAAGGAAGTGCAGCACGGCAATACCTCGGATATGCTTTTCAAAGTGGATGAGATTATTGCATACGTCAGCCGCTTTATGACGCTGAAAATAGGCGACCTGTTGTTTACGGGAACTCCCGCAGGCGTAGGCCCGGTACAGATAGGACAGCATTTACAAGGGTACCTCGGAGAAGATAAGTTGCTCGACTTTTATATTCGTTGAGTCAATTTATTACGATATGTTTATCAAACGTTGCTGGCTGCTTTGTTGCTTTATTGCTCTTCTTCTTCCGGTTTCAGCGCAGGAATTCATTACGCTGAACTGGCAGGAATTGTCTTCTGCACAGACGCTTCCCGTAGTGACGCGCGAACTTCCATTAGGGAACGCTTTCCGTTCTTTTACTTATCAGGTAGAAATTGAATTCCCGGAATACCAGAAACTAAGCCGGAGTGAGGTGGCAGCATTAGAAATGCGACTCGACAGTTTGCGTCAGTTACCCAATGAAGACGTTGCTTTCCGGAAGGGCTTACCGGCATCTCCACAGATAAACACCTTCACTAAAATCTCCGCACATCATGGTTTTCTCTCCATAAGTTTTGTCCCTGTAGTTTTTCGTGAAGGAAGCTACCAACGGCTGAACTCGTTCAAGTTATCCGTGAAATCCTATCCAAAGACAGATGGAATAGGAGAGGGTACAGCCACTCGAGGCTCGGGAACAACTTTAACCAGAGCTTCTTTAAAAGATTGCACTACTTCGCTTCTCGCTTCAGGTCGTTGGACAAAGATAGGTGTCAGAAATACCGGAGTCTTTAAAATCACGAATGCCGAATTAAAGAAGATGGGATTCTCAAGACCCGAGAAAGTCCGCGTATTTGGTTATGGTGGGTATTTGTTATCCCAGCGTTTCAATGAACATCCGGCAGCAGATTTGCCCGAAGTCCCCTTGCTGCGTTTGTCAGACGGTGTATTGTTTTATGGTCGTGGCACTGTATCCTGGAAACTGAGCTCCGATAACACTTACTTTGTTCGCGAACGTAATTTCTATTCCGATGAAGGCTATTATTTCCTGACTGACCGGGAGGATATTCCGGAAATGGAAGTCGAAGTCCTTTCTTCTTTGAAAGAACCTTCTGCCAACAGGTTGACAACCTTTAATTCCTATGCTCTGCATGAGAAAGAAGTATATAGTTGGGCAAGTACCGGCAGACAACTATATGAAGATTATGATTATGCGACGGGTAACACCAAGAATTATACGTTGAGTTTGCCGGGTATCGTTCCGGAAGATTCTGTATGGCTGACCACAGTTTTTGCTGCCCGTTCCATTGGAGCATCTACCTATTATTCGGTTGCAGTGAATGGTAAGGTGAGAGGAAATGCTACACTGGCATCCATATCTTCCGACAATCAATATTACACTAGAGCTACTTCTGCCTCCATAAGTACTTCCTGGCTGGGTACAGAGTCGGAGAATACTATAGTGACCGTTACCCATACCCGCCCTTCCGGGACATCGGGGCGCCTGGATTATATTGCTTTGAACTATATCCGCTCGCTTACGCTGAATGCTCCTTACCTTACTTTCCGTTCTTTGGCCTCCATCAATAAAGAGACGACATTTGTACTTTCCGGTGCCACAGCTTCTACTGTTGTGTGGGATGTCACCGATCCCGCAAATATTTGCAGGATGGAAGGCAGCTTTGTAGGCGGCACATATACGTTTACCATTCCCGCAGGAAAATTGCGTGAGTTCGTAGCCATCACTCCGGAAGCTTCTGGCTTTGATACGGTAGAAACGGTAGGGAATATTGCAAATCAAAATCTGCACTCTCTGGGAGCTACGGATATGATTATCATTTCTCCCGACCGGAAAGACCTGATGACACAGGCGGAACGGCTGGCACAAGCACACCGTGAAAAAGATGGCCTATCTGTTCTTGTTCTTGCTGCTCCGCAAATCTACAATGAATTCTCTTCCGGTACACCGGATGGAACGGCTTACCGTCGTTTGATGAAGATGTTGTATGATCGTTTTCCGAATAAGGCTGAAAGTCCTAAATATTTGTTATTCTTCGGAGATTGCAGTTATGATAACCGTATGCTGACTTCCTCCTGGAAGAATTATCGGCCTGAAAACTTTTTGCTATCTTATCAATCGGAAACCTCTCTTGAGGAAACCTCTTCCTATGTAACGGACGATTATTTCGGCTTTCTCGATGATGGAGAAGGTGAAAATCTGTCAGATGCCATGCTGGATATAGGTATCGGACGTTTCCCGGTTCGCACGGCTGCTGAGGCAAAAGCTACTGTTGATAAGACCATCGCTTATATGGGAAATAAGCATGCAGGACCGTGGAAACACACCGTTTGCTATGTGGGCGATGACGGGGATGGCAGACTGCACATGTCCCAATCTGAAATCCTGGCAAGTTATACAGAACGGAATTATCCTTCCTTCCTTGTTGAAAGAATCTATGCCGATGCTTTCCGTCGCGAATCTTCTGCTACCGGAGAAACTTATCCTGATGCAACAAAACGCCTATTGCAATTATTCGACAAAGGCATGCTGGTAGTCAACTATACAGGGCACGGAAGTACTTCCGCCTGGGCAGAGGAGAATCTGCTGAACATGGGAGATATTACCCAAATGACATCCCCACGTCTTCCTCTATGGATAACAGCTACTTGTGACTTTACCCGTTTCGACGATATCCAGACTTCCGCCGGAGAGCAGGCATTCCTGAATGCCAAAGGCGGGGCTATTGCTTTGCTCACCACTTCCCGGGTGGTATATGCTGCGCAGAATTCTACTTTAAACCAGGCTTTCCTTCGTCATATCTTTTCCCGCCCTGAAGGTAAACGCCTGCGATTGGGAGATGTTATGCGGCTTTCAAAGTGCGATGCATCTTTGGCTACTGACAAGAATAAATTGAATTTCTCTCTGATCGGTGATCCTGCCTTGACCTTGGCATATCCTGATTATCAAATACAGGTGGATGAATTTGCCGGAGTGAATGTAGCAGAAGAAACAAACACCTATCCGCAGGTGAAAGCCGGTAGCAAGATTACTGTAAAAGGACGTATCCTGACTCCCGAAGGTGCTTTAGCAGAAGACTTTACCGGCACAGTGCATCCTACTGTACTGGATAGTAAGGAAGAAGTTACCACTCTTGATAATCGTGGTGAGGGTGCTTATACTTATACGGAGCACAGTAAAACTCTTTTTTCAGGCAGTGATTCGGTTCGTCAGGGACGGTTTGAGTTTACTTTCCCTGTACCGTTGGACATCAATTATTCCGATGAAGAAGGCTTATTGAGTCTTTACGCTCTGGATGCTGTTCATTCGAATGAAGCGGGCGGAGCTTTCGACCGTTTCCTGGTAGGCGGTACGGATGATGATGTTTCTTTGGCAGATACGTTAGGCCCTAAGATAACCATTTATCTGAATACGCCGGACTTCAGTTCCGGTGGACAAACCAATACTACTCCCTTGTTTGTAGCCGAGTTAGAAGATGCGGATGGTATCAATACGGTTGGCAATGGTATCGGGCATGACCTTTCGCTTAGTATAGACGGCAGTGCGGTGTCGACTTACAATCTGAATGATTATTATACTCCGGTAGCGGGAGATTATACCCGGGGTACAGTGCATTTTTCAGTGCCCGAACTTACGGAGGGGAAACATATATTGTCATTCCGTGCTTGGGATTTACTGAATAGTTCTTCTACAAAGACTTTAGAGTTTGAGGTGGTTCGAGGGCTACGTCCCGGTCTCTTTTCAGTAACTTGCACACAGAGTCCTGCCCGTGAAAGTACTACATTTATTCTTTCTCACAATCGCCCCGGTTCCACACTTTCAGTCCGTATGTCCGTGTATGATTTTGCCGGGCGGGAAATGTGGACACATATGGAGAAAGGAATATCTGAAGGACAAACCTACTATGTAGAATGGGATTTGTGTAGTAACGGTGGGCAACGCCTGGCACCGGGTGTTTATCTATATCGTGCTTCTATTGTCTCTGATGGCAGTCGTGAAAGTACGAAATCACAGAAAATCATCATCCTGTCACAATAAACAGGGGGATTCTCTGTTTAATTAGTATTAAAAAGATATTCTTCATCCGCAGATGAAGAATTAAATAATATCGTATGAAGAAATACATCTTACCATTAATCATAGCTTTCTTGTCCGTACACCTTCTTGCTCAGGACAAGAATCAGTTTAACCCTGTTAATACCGGTGTTAACTCTCTGGGGATTGCCCCTGACTCCCGTGGTGGTGGTATGGGAGATGTGGGCGCGGCTACAGATCCGGATGTGAACTCCCAATTCTGGAACCCGGCAAAGTATCCGTTTACTATCAGCCGTGCCGGAGTGGCGGTTTCATATACTCCCTGGTTGCGTAAGCTGGTGAATGATATTGACTTGGCATATCTGGCAGGGTACTATCGCATCGGAGATTATCAGGCAGTCAGCGGTTCTTTGCGCTATTTTTCTTTGGGGGAAGTACCCGTGGGATATACCGGTGACGAGAATTCTCCGGGATATACGATTAAACCTTATGAGATGGCGGTGGATATAGCTTACTCACGTATGCTTTCCGAGCGTTTCTCTGCAGCGGTTGCATTACGGTATATTTACTCCGACTTGGCATACAGGGAAGACGAAGAAGTTTCTGCTGGTTCCGCTTTTGCTGCCGACATTGCCTTCTATTATACAAATTACGTCATACTTGCCCAGCGTGAGTGCATGCTTTCTTTCGGATTGAATGCTTCTAATATCGGTACGAAGATTTCTTATGATAGCGGTAATACCAGTCAGTTCCTGCCTACTAACTTGCGTTTGGGTGCTTCTTTACTGTTCCCGATAGATGATTACAATACAATTGGAGTTAGTTTCGACGCCAATAAATATATGGTTCCCACCCGTCCTATCCGTGGAGAAGACGAGTCACAGGAAGAATATGAAGAACGTCTGGACCGTGATTATAATGATATCTCACCCATTAAGGGTATTTTCAAATCTTTCAGTGATGCTCCCGGTGGTTTCAAGGAAGAACTGCAGGAGATACAATGGTCGTTGGGATTGGAATATACCTATCATGAACAGTTCTCCATTCGTGGTGGTTACCATTGGGAACATGAGAACAAAGGAAACCGCAAGTATTTCTCTTTCGGAGCAGGTTTCAAGATGAGCGTGTTTTCACTGGATGCTGCTTATCTGGTATCTACAGCACAGAGCAATCCACTCGACCAGACACTTCGCTTCACGTTAGGTTTCGACCTTGACGGAATAAAGGACTTGTTCGGACGTCGTAGAAGATAAATCAGCTACTAGCTACAAGTTACGGGCTACAAGTGCCTTTCGGCAGAAGAGGGAGGGAGCTATGTGTAGAGCATTCAGCGATGATCGTTCCAGTAGTTCAGATATATATCTGCTATCCCCAATAGTATATCTGTTATATTCAGTTGGTCTTCCGGTAGTTTTAAGCGTAGCTTTTTGCTATCGTAGATCATTGCGTTTTTTCCTTGCATTTTCGGGGTGGTTTTCACGAACATATCCTTCAGATTAATTGTAATTGTACTGAAGCTCCGGAACATGTCCATTCCTACTATTCCATCTCCGGCAAAATGAAGAGCGTCTTGTTCGGGTGTTGCCACTACGTTGAGACTGTCTGTACAGCCCGTATACTCACCTATCTGGAAGCATGCGCCCGGCAGTTTGTAAATGCATACCCATGCTGTACCACCGAAACCGCCAAGTCCCATCGAGTCCCTTTCCGCTATTCGTTCAATACGGTCTTTATGCTGCTCAAAGTAATCATAATTGAGATGGCTGAGGCAGGAACCGCTGTCGAAGTTCATTTGCAATAGCTCATGGTCGTATACGATTTCCAGGTTCAGGAGGTTCTTTCCCGTAAAACAAATGTTCGGGGCAAAGCCGGGCGTGGGAGTCAGTTCTTTGGGAATAATCATCCGGTTGTTGCGTAAATCCAGTTGTATTTCCTGAAGTTGATTGAGGAAAGGCAGTCCGATGATGACTTCCAGATATTTCATGTAGCGGTCGGCTTTTTCTTCTCCAGTTTTCATATCCAACACGTAGAAAGGTACGTTTCGCATCACGAGCGGACCTGTTTTTATCTCTTCGGCAATGGCGAATTGTCCACTTCCCGTACCTATCCCATTTGCTGTGATTTCTACGTCCAGTATCTTCATGCCACAGGCTTTTGCTACTTCGGGGGTGACAACATTGACACCTGCACCTGTATCCAATATGAAGTTCCGTTCTTTTCCATTCACACTGCCTTCCATAGCTATGGCGGTGGCTCCCGAACCTTTTGGACCTACACTGTCTATGCGAATGGGCAGCGCTAAATCCGTGTCTGGCTTCTCCCATTGGTATAGGGCATATTTGGACAAAGCGCGATATTCTTTTTCTTTTCTCCGGTATCCGGCAAGGAAAGTACTATCCACCTGGCCTTCCAACTGGTCACAGAAATTTTTCAGTGTTTCGGCAGCTTGGTCGTTAGCACCCAGCTTGCTCAGGTTTTCGGATAATAGGTAAATCATGGAAGCAGTATTCTCAAAGCCCATATTACTTTGTTGCTCGTTCAGCAATTTGCCTATAGATTCGTAGGCAGCTTGGGGACGGTTGAAGAAATTATCCAGTAGTGCCTGACCGAATTCTTGCAGGAAAGGGTGTAAAGAGTCTTTGTTGACGGCGAATTCGCGTTGCAGACTGAACCAGTTTTCCTGATTCATATAAGTTCCGGCTCGTTCATCAGCTGTTTGTGCAGATGTGCTGAGGCTCATACAGAGAAATAAAAATAGTAATATTGTCTTCATAACTACAGATTGTTTAGAGTTAGCCAATCTTCTTGATGATTCATTCTTCAAATATACGAAATATATTGTTCTTCTGTCTAAAAAACAATAAATTAGCTCGTGTCAGGAGGGTTATGAACAAAATGTGATAAGGTGGTAGAGTGATAAAGTGATAGCGGGATAACGCTCTGTGATATATAGCGCAGCCATTTTATCACTTTACCACCTTATCACTCCTTTATTCCTTTCTTTCCCGATATGAATTATCTTACTTCACCTTTATATGTACACAGTTGTTTCCTTGCATGGAAGTTCAGTTTACTCCAAATGGTAACTTTAGTAACCCCACACGGTAACTCTATTTACATGCTGAGGTAAAGACCGTTACATGCCGAGGTAAAGGTCGTTACAATAAGGGGTAAAGGCCGTTACATACGGCAGTAAATGCTTTTACATCTAATAGTAAATCGTCGGTAAATGCTATTGGTTGATTATCAGTAAACTAACAAAAATTCCGTTAGCAATCTTTCATTCATAATTGATGGGCTTTGATATTTTGTGATGTAGAAGGCTGGATATGCATCCCGTTGATATTTAGTTTTGTTTGTCCATCCTCTTTTGTCAAAGGCAAGTAGTAACATATTTATGTTACGTTTTCGGCTTTTTAGCCGTCCGGTCGCCACATCAGCCCGATTTGACTTGCCTTTGAGTTAAAAGAGTTCCAATAAAATGATTACAGCTTTTGCCCTACACTATCCGGTAAGCATAAAAAAAGCGGTAAGCATTTGCCTATCCGCCGGAGAGGGAGTCGAAGCCCTTACGCACAAACAGGAAACGCCTACCGCATAAACAGTGAGGCGTATAGTCTGTTCTATGTGCGTATAGATAATTTTTCGACTTTTCTCCGGCACAAGAATCAGCTAAACGCTTTTTCTTTTTTAATATGTAAAAACACAGTCATATTTATGACTGCACAAATATATAAAATAATCGAATTGCAGAGCACTGAATCTTCTGTCTTTTTCAGTGAATACTATCCACAGACGATTGAATTCACATAAATTAAATTTGGAGGCAAAGATAAACAGTTATATCTTTGTCTCTCAGATTCAGTCATTGATTCCTGAATAGTTGTATGGAATAGTATGAAATGAAAAAAATGATTTTAGAATCGGTGAAAGACACAGAAGATATCCATAGCCTCTTAACAATGATTCAAGAGGAAAATACATTGGCATTCAATATGTTCTATGAGATGTATTATGACCAGGTATTTCGCTATACTTACTATTTTCTGAAAGATACAGAATCTTGTCGGGAAGTAGTTGCTGATGTTTTCTTTGCTGTATGGCAATCGCGCAAAAGACTAAAGGATATAGAAAATCTGGAAGCTTATTTATTTATATCCGTAAGAAACGAGGTTACCCGTTACAATAAGAAAAATGGCAGGCTAAACCGTGTCTCATTGGATGAATTACCTGTCCAATTGGAAATCACAGAAGAAGAATCTCCTTACGATAAGATCTCTTATAAAGAAATGGAGCAGCTATTGGGAAAGATTATTGGCGAATTGCCGGAAAAATGCCGTTTGATATTTCTTATGGCTCGTCAGGAGCAATTAAAACCCAAAGAAATAGCAGAGAGACTTTGCATTTCGGAAAACACGGTGCGCGTACAAATGAAAATTGCTATAGAAAAGATTATCAAGCAAATAAAACCCTATTATCCGGACTTGACTCTTTCTCTATTATGGTCTTTCTTTTTCTCTTCTATTAGTTAAAGAATTTAAAAATATGGGATGCCTTTTAAATGAAATCCCATCAAGCCTACTCCTCAATTTAGAAACAATTAATTATGAGCGAGGAAAACAACTTTATTGATATTCTACGAAATGAATTAATTCATGACATCAGTGATCGTGAAAAAGCGATGTTAGAAGACTGGAGTCATTCTAATGATGATAATCGTAGTTTCCGCCAGTTGATTCGTGAAATGAAACTTTCTTCTGAAATCGAAAAGAAAGAAGAAGAAATGAAATCCTATATCTTGCAAGAAGTTCATAAACGGATAAACAGGAGCCGATACATCAGGCGTCTTCTAAAGATCAGCACTGTGGCCGCTTCTATTGCAATTCTATTGGGAATGACCGGCTATTTTTCATATAAAGAAGGTTTCAATCAAGTCAACAGTCAACCAATAGAGATGTCTAATCCATTCGGTATGTTATCAACAATCACTTTGCCCGATGGGAGTAAAGTCATTTTGAATGCCGGAACTACAATCACTTATCCCAATGCTTTTGTCTCAAAGAACAGGGAAGTCGAAATAAATGGAGAAGCTTTCTTTGAGGTGGCTCATGATGCCGAGCATCCTTTTATAGTGAAGGCTAATCAGATTAACGTTGAAGTATTGGGTACACAATTCAATGTAAAAGCATACGAAGAAGATGACTGGATTGAGGTTTCTTTATCAGAAGGAAAAGTCGAGGTGCAGAGTAAAGACAAGAAAAGAAGAATCTTCCTGTCTCCTGGCGAACAAGCATATTATGATAAGCACAATCATTCTTTGACTACACGTACAGTGGATATTGCCCATTATACATCGTGGAGAAACGGGATCTATTATTTCAGGGCACTTCCTTTGAAAGAAATAGTCAAACAGCTTGAACGTATTTTCAATGTAAATATTTGCATAACCTCTTCTAATATTGAGGATATTATTCTGACCGGAGACTTCTTACGAGGTGAGAATCTGGAGCAAATATTGCGTGTGATAACTGCAGATAAACGTTTAAAATACAGGATTGAAGAATATATGATCTATATAGATGAAAATAAAAGAACTCGGAAAAGAATTTATTAACCCTAAAAAAAATGCCTATGATGAAATGATATAGTAGTATGGAAAAAGCGAAAAATGCGCTAACATTTTTCGCTTCAGTTAAGACTAGAGTCTGTAATTGTTCATGGATTTACAAACCTAAAATCAATACAAAAATATGGATTTAAATTTAAAAAATAAACACCCTCGTCGTATTTATTATCTATTTCTTGTAATTATATTCTTTTTGGCATCTACGGAAATAGCTTATTCACAGGTAAAGAACCTATCTCTCCACTTAACAAATGTAACGCTAGAAGAAGCCTTGGCACAGATCAAGCAAAAGGGAGAATATTCTTTATGGTATCGCAATGAGGAAATCAACCTGAAGAAAAAAGTATCCCTTGATATTAAGAATGGCAGCATCACCCAAATTTTGGATGCTCTTTTTAAAGGGGAGGATTTGGGATATATAATAGAGGATAAGCACATCGTTATTTTTAAAGCAGATGAAAAGAGTAAGGCCACTCAGCAAACAGGCAAGCGAATTACGGGTATAATTAAGGATAATACCGGAGAGCCGGTCATTGGATGTAATATCATGGAAAAAGGAACATCAAATGGTACAATCACCAGTGTGAATGGAGACTTTTCCCTGAATGTTGCGGAAAATGCAGTTCTACAGATTTCTTATATCGGATATCTTACCCAAGAGATTCCTGTAAAAAATAATCAGAATATAACAGTCACTTTGCAGGAAGATTCACAAATTCTGGATGAAGTAGTTGTTGTGGGTTATGGAGTGGCAAAGAAAAGTGACCTAACCGGATCTATTTCTCAGGTGAAAGCGGAAAGTATGCAAAACTATACTCCATCCAGTGTTGGCGATTTATTGCGCAACAGTATTCCGGGTATGAGTGTGGGATACTCTGTTTCTGCGAAGGGAAATAGTGATATGATGATTCGTGGTGACAATACGTTGACTGCCGGATCGAGCCCTCTGATTATTGTCGATGGAGTGATCTATAATGGTGATATTTCAGACATAAACCCGAATGATATTGAGAAGCTGGATATTATGAAAGATGCAAGTTCCGCTGCGGTTTATGGTTCGAGAGCCACCAATGGAGTAGTCGCTATTACAACCAAGAAAGGAAACTCTCAAAAACCTGTTGTCAACTTTAATGGAAGTATCGGTATAGCTACTACAGCGAACAGGGTAAAGCCGTATGATAAAGATGGATTTATTAAGTGGCGTTCTGATATGTTTAAGTCAGTTTATAGTGCAACTGTACCACAGACTCCTTGGAGCCCTTTTGATGATCCGCGTACGATAGATTCTCAATATTTGGATCAATGGATGGCCTACCATAGTACCACACCGGATAATCTGGTAGATGCCTGGTTGTCGGGACTGCGACTGACCGGATTGGAGATAGAGAATTACAAAGCGGGAAGAAGTATTGATTGGGAAGACTATATTTTTCATAATGGTCCGAGGCAGGATTATAACATAAGTCTTTCCGGGAAAAAAGAAGATTTTTCTTATTACTGGTCATTGGGGTATATGTCGAATGAGTCATTAGTAAAGGGAGATGAATTTTCTACCATACGTTCGAGGGTGAATATAGAGGGGAAACCTGCCCGCTTTTTGAAAGTAGGTCTGAATGCCCAATTTTCTTATCGTGACGAAAGCTCTGTTCCCGCAGATGTGGATCAGTATACCAAACTCACTCCTTACAGTTCCTTTTATGAAAGTGATGAAGAAACATTGAAATTGTATCCTAATGATGATAATCAAGCAAAACATCCTTTATTAAACTCTACATACAGGTCGAGGGAGCAGGAATATTTTACCTTTTTCCCTAAAATCTATGCCACTCTGGATTTGCCATTTGGAATTACTTATACGGTGAATTATACCACTCGGTTCGTCTTCTATCATAACAACATACATGATTCTTCTGAACACCCGGAATGGAAGTTGTTCGGAGGACGTGCTTCGCGTGAGAATTCTTTGAGAAGAGAGTGGCAAGTCGATAACATTATAAACTGGAATAAGACTTTTGCGCAAAGACATAAGGTAGATGTCACCTTACTGGCAAATGCAGAAAAATTCCGTAATGATACGGAGAAAATGAGTAACCAGAACTTTACTCCGAACGATATACTCGGGTATCATGATATGGCTATAGGTAATTTGCCGGAACTTTCAAGTAATGATGAGGTCAGAACATCGAATGCTCTGATGGCCAGACTCAACTATGGTTTCATGAACAAGTATTTATTGACTTTATCGGTACGAAAGGATGGATCGTCTTTGTTCGGATATTCCAATCCTTATGCTACCTTCCCGGCCGCTGCTTTGGGATGGGTGATTTCAGAAGAAAAGTTTTTTAAAATGAAGTTTGTTGATTATCTGAAGTTAAGAGCATCTTGGGGAATAAATGGAAACAGGGACATTACAAATTATGCAGCTCTGTCTAAAATGCTTGCTGAAAAATCATTGAATACCGATTTAAACGGAAATCCGATTACAATCCCTACTCTGGAAATAAATACAATGGGAAACAAAAAGCTTAAATGGGAAAAGACAGAGGCTTATAACCTGGCTTTGGACTTCAGACTATTTAATGGCCGTTTAAACGGAACCGTAGAAACCTATTATATGTCGACTACGGATGTATTGGTAAACAGAGAACTTCCTACCATCACCGGATATAAAAGAGTGTACGCCAATCTGGGAGAAATCAGAAACAAGGGATTCGAACTTTCTCTGAGCAGTACCAATATGAAACAACATAATTTTGAATGGACATCCAATCTGATCTTCTCATTAAACCGGAATAAGATTATTACTATAACCGGTGAAAAGTATGATGTTTTTGATAAAGATGGTAACTTTGTAGGGCAAAAAGAACCGGATGACAAGACCAATAACTGGTTTATCGGTCAGGCAAAAGATGTGATATGGGACTATAAGATTCTGGGAACCTGGAAGATCGGACAAGAAGAAGAGGCTGCCAAATGGAATCAGGCACCTGGTGACTTCAGGTTGGAGGACGTAAATGATGACGGGTTGTTGACAGATGAAGACAAGCAATTTCTGGGATATAAAACCCCACGTTTTTCGTGGACTTTGAGCAATACTTTTACGTTGTTTAATGACTTTGAATTCTCTTTTGTTCTGTATTCTCTCTGGGGGCATAAGGGGAGTTATAATTTGGCAAAACATGCAGATCATATTGAAGATCGCTGTAACTCTAGGGATATTCCTTATTGGACTCCTGAAAATCAGTTGGATGATTTTGCCAGATTGCGCTCTGCACCTGCAAAAGGAGTCGATTATTCAGTATGGTTCGATAAGTCTTATATACGTTTGGAAAATATAGCCTTAGCTTATAAAGTTCCTGCTAAGTTCTTGAAAAAGACTCCTATATCCAATCTTAAACTAACACTGAATGTAAAGAATGCAGCTATGTGGGCAAAAGACTGGAAATTCGGTGACCCCGAAGATGGAATGCGTTCACAGAGAATATTTACTTTTGGATTAAATATGACCCTTTAAGTTCTAAATTAAATTATATAGACATGAAAACCATTATGAAATATAAAACAGCGATATTGTCATTTACTGTCTGCCTGTTTAGCTCATGCGGATCAGATTTCCTTGATCCTAAGCCACTCTCTTTTTATGCTCCTGAAAATGCATTGATTGATGAGGCTGGATTACAAGCGGTATTGGATAAGGCAATGACGACTTTCAGAGGAGAATTCTGTGCCGATCAAGCGCCGTTCTGTACAAATATGAAATATTCGGATATAGCTGTAGACGGTACAACCGATAAGGCGACTCCATGGCAGGATTTGAACAATCAGATGCTTCCTGATGGAAAAAACAACGATTTGGCATATACCAAGATCGGATGGTATTGGGATAATTCTTTTATCAACATTAAAAACTGCAATACGATTATAAACAGAATCGATGAAGCTACATTCAAATCGGAAGAATCGAAGAATGCGCTATTAGGTGGAGCCTATTTTATAAGAGCCTATCGCTACTATATGAAAACCTTGCAGTATGGAGATGTACCTTTGGTTTTGGATGAACTTACTGAACCCAAAGTTGACTATTACACTACCACAAAAGAATCCATCTGGCTGAAGATGATAAAGGATCTGGAGTTTGCCGTACAGCATGTTCCCGAAGCTAATAAAGTGAAAGGTGGACAGGTGACCAAAGCTGCCTGTAAGCATTTGCTTGCTAAGTACTACTTACTCGAAGGGAGATTCGATGATGCTATCCGGATTACATCCGAAGTAATAAACGGTGGAGTTCATAAACTTTGCACTGAACGATTCGGATCAGATAAGAACATTGCCAATAAAGATGTGGTATGGGATATGTTCCGTATTGAAAATAAAAGTCTGCCGGAAAATACTGAAGGTCTATTGTTAACTATCGATAGGTATGGTATGGAAGGAAATACGAATGGTACTAATGTCATGCGTAATGCACTTCCTTATTTCGGACTGACCGGAGTTATTAAAACACCCAATGGAGCGAACGGTTTGTCGGATGCAGCTAGGAATGAAATCGGGCTTGTGGAAAAATACGGCAGAGGAATCAGTCGTATCCGTCCCACTTGGTATGCACAAAAAGGGGTATGGATTATCAACCAGGTGGAAGATTTTTCAGATTACAGGCATCGGACAGATAATGAAAACTGGATGACTATGGAAATGTTGGTCTATAACAATCCTGCGCTGAAGAAAAACGGAAATGAATGGTATGGAAAGAATCTACAATTGTATAATGATCAGGGAAACATTTTATGTAATGATACCATCAGATGCTGGTTTAGCTGGCCAAATTATAAAACCTGGTATCCCGATCCTGATCGCGTACAACCACAGGGAGGTCCGGGCGACTTCTATATTTTCCGTTTGGCTGAGACCTATTTGCTTAGGGCAGAGGCTTATGTATGGAAAGGCGAGTGGCAGAAAGCTGCCGAAGATATAAATACGATACGGAAAAGAGCCAATGCACAATATATGTATTCGGCTGCGGATGTTGAAAAGCAAAAGATAGGTGCTGTATTGGATGAAAGAGCGAGAGAACTGTACTATGAAGAACCGCGTAAAGTGGAATTAACGCGAATGGCTATTATTTATGCCCGGACAGGAATTCCTTGTTACAATGGGAAGACATATACGATGGACAGGCTGACGGAAGATAATTTCTGGTACGACAGGGTAGTAGAAGTCAGTGACTTTTATAATAAAGGTGTACGGACTCCATACGGAAACTATTTTACTTGTTCACCTTTCCATATATTCTGGCCTATTCCTTCGTATGCCATCAATACGAACTCCGGGGGAATAATCAATCAGAATAAAGGGTACCCTGGTACGGAAAAGAACATTCCTCCTTTGGTATACGAGGGTGATTAATAAAGAATAGAAGAATTAAATCAAAAATAATATGTTTTTAAACAACGATCCTATGAGATATATAACTGGAGCTGTGCTACTTTCATTAAGTTCGGGGGTACTTGCCGGAACTAAAGGAAAAGAAGAACCTGCCAAGCGTCCGAATATCTTATTCGTGATAAACGATGACCAAAGTTATGCACATACCAGTTTTGCTGGTAGCCGGTTTGTAAATACACCGGGATTCGACAGAGTGGCTTCTAATGGAATCTACTTCACAAATTGTTATGGCGGCTCTCCGGGGAGTGCACCTTCCAGAAGTAGTTTGGTAACAGGGCGCCATCACTGGCAAAACAAGCAATCCGGGCAGCATGCTTCTTCCTGGATGAAAGAGCATGTTCCGTTTGTCGACCTTCTGGAAGCAAGCGGATATTACACTGGTTTTACAGGAAAAGGTGTAGACCCTTTCCAATATGCACGGAACGATCAGGATACATTATGGAGAAAAGGAAACGCTGCCGGACATCCATTCAATAAACATAAATATGAAAAAAACATTTCTTCGGATTTGCGTACGGCCAAAGGAATTGGATTGACGAACTATTATGAGAATTTCCGTTCCTTCATGCAGCAACGTAAAGACGGACAGCCTTTTTATTTTTGGTATGGAGCTACCGAGCCTCATCGCGTCTATGAAAAGGGTTCATGGAAGCGCAATGGAAAAAGCCTCGATCAGGTAGATGTCCCCGGCTTTCTTCCCGATTCGGAAGAAGTGAGAGGAGATATGCTGGACTATGCCGTAGAAATAGAATGGGCTGATTCGCATTTGTCTAAAATGCTGGAATATCTGGATTCAATAGGTGAACTCAATAATACAATTGTTATAGTAACGGCAGATAATGGTATGCCTTTTCCCCGGGCAAAAGCCAATTGTTTTGAATATGGGGTACATGTTCCTTTCGCAGTTAGTTATCCGAAAGGTTTTCCGGGAAAACGCCGGGTAGATGATCCGATTAGCTTTGTGGATATTGCCCCTACCATTTTGGAAATAGCGGGAGTGAAACCGGATGGAATGCTTCCTATCTCAGGACGAAGCTTTATGAATATACTTAAATCGAAAAAAGAAGGAATAGTAGATCAGTCGAAAAAGTATGTGTATATGGGCCGTGAGAGGCATTCTTCTTCCCGATGGCAGAATTTAGGATATCCGCAGCGTGCTGTCCGCAACCAGGATTATCTGTTAATCTGGAACCTTAGACCGGAACGTTGGCCTGCCGGAGCTCCTCAGATGCTAAATAAGAAAACGGGCGAACTATGCCCCATGTACGGAATCGGTGAAGATGGTACCTTCCATCCCGATTGGGCATTTACTGATGTGGATGATGCACCTTCTAAGACGTTTCTGATAGAGAATCATAAGGCCCCCGTTATTCGTCCTTATTTCGATCTGGCATTTAATAAACGTCCTGAGTTTGAGTTGTATCATATTGGTAATGACCCGTTCTGCCTCGATAACCTGATAGGCAAGAAGGATTATGCTGAGATTGAAAATGAACTGAAACAAGCTTTATTAGAGGAACTGAAACGATCGGAAGATCCCCGCATAGTAGGACCTGATAAAGAAATATTTGAATCCTACATCCGGTACAGTCCGATAAGGGAATTTCCTAAACCGGACTGGGCAGAATGATAGAATGAAAATATCATAAGTGCATTAGTTGCCAGGGAAGGTCGAAAGGCTTTTCCTGGTTCTTTTTTATACTGTTATGATGTAATAAGGCAAACGTTTCCGGTGAATTACTACCGAAAGATATCTGAAACTTTTCTTTTCAGATATTTATTCTGTACTTTTGCTCGTGAAAATCTATTGTTAAACCGAAAAAATCCGTATGAGGCAACTAAAAGTACTTCTGGTAGTCTTTTTAGCATTCCTATCCCTGCATATCTGTGCCAATGAAACAGACTCTTTGCTTCGTGAACTTGATATGTCTATCAGAAACCGTCCTCAGTACACCTTGAAACGTCAGGAACAAATAGATGCCTTGCAACGGAAACTCCGTCTGTCTCATTCTGACCAGGAACGTTATAATCTTTACCGCGAATTATTCGGCAAATACCGCTCTTACCGTATGGACTCGGCTCTGTGGGTAGCCGATCAGCGCGTAGAACTTGCCAAGCGCATGAAGAATTCCCTTTACATTTATTCGGCAGAACTGAATATTGCCGAAGTGATGATAGGAGTAGCCATGTATAAGGAAGGTCTGGAAATACTAGATGGAATCAAGTCCGCTGATCTGGATGATTCCGGTGTTTCCTATTATTATTATCAGTATCATCAAGTTTATACGTTGATGGCGGATTATGCTTTCTCAGATCAGATGAAAGAATATTATCGGGGTTTGGCATACCAATATAAAGATTCTATTATCAGTATGCGTCGTCCCGGTTCGCAGGGGTATCTGCTGATGATGAGTGAAAAATTGCTGTATGAAGAAAAGTATGATGAAGCCATAGAAATATTGAATAGTTGCTACAAGACCCACAAAGAGAAAGGATACAGTGTTGCCATTCCTTCTATCGGCCTTGCCAATGCTTATGCCTTTATGGGGAATACCGAATTGCAGAAGAAATATCTGGCTATTTCGGCTATTGCAGATATTCAGGCGGCAACGAAGGAGTACATATCCTTGTGGAAGTTAGCTAACCTTCTATTTCAGGAAGGAGACATAAAACGTGCTTATACTTATATAGAATGCTCTATGCAAGATGCCACTTTCTGCAATGCACGCTATCGTACACAGGAGATTTCAGAATTGCTTCCCGTTATCAGCCGGACGTACGAAAACAAGTTGAGGGAGGAGAAAACACAGATGGTTGCTCTGGTCATCCTGATATCTGCCCTGCTGATTATATTGCTGGTTGCTCTGATGTTCATTTTCTATCAGATGAAGCGGTTGAATGTAGCCCGGAAAGCGGTGAATACTATGAATGAAGAGCTTAAACATATCAATTCCGATCTGCATACACTGAATGATAAGTTGCAGGAATCCAATCATGTGAAGGAAGAATATATCGGCTATGTATTCAATATGTGTTCCCTCTATATCAACAAACAGGGAGAGCAACGGAAAATGCTTGCCCGTAAAATCAAGACCGGGCAATTGGATGATTTGTATAAGACTGTCAACTCCTCCTCTTTTGTTGCCAATGAGTTGAAAGAATTCTTCTACACGTTTGATAGTGTGTTCCTGAAACTCTATCCTAAGTTCATAGAGCAGTTTAATACTTTGCTTCAAGAAGATGAACGTATCTGTCCGAAGGAGGGTGAACTACTGACACCCGAGTTGCGCGTCTTTGCTTTGATCAGATTGGGTATTACAGATAGTGGGAAGATTGCGAACTTCCTTCATTATTCTGCCCAGACGGTGTATAACTATCGTCTGAAAGTGCGGAACAAATCTTTGCTTTCCAAGGATGAATTTATGGAATCCGTGCAGCAAATAGGTTGATAAAACCTCTTCCTTTTTTCCTCAAACGTCTATTTAAATCTACTTTCCTGACTCATTTAGGGAAGTGGCTTTGTATTGTATTTCAATTATTTATCGTTTAAAATCCTCTACTCATATCTACTTTACGTATCTACTCAACTCTCTTACCAGGAAAGTTATGCTTTACCTTTGTCGTAGAAATTAAAGTTAACAATAGATTTTCTTTAGGTATTGGTTTTTATTTAGGTAAACAGATTACACGGGGATTATAGAATTATTTTTTTATTAACTATAATAATAACCTTATGAAAAACATTTTTAGACTTGTCAAAGGACTTCTCCCTTTGTTGGGATTACTACTATCCCTGTCGCTTTCAGCACAAGACATCGTGGTGAAAGGGCATGTGAAAGACGCTACCGGTGAATCGGTCATCGGAGCTAACATTCTTATTAAAGGTACTTCTATAGGTACTATCTCCGATGTGGACGGCAATTTTACACTGAAGGCGGCTACCGGAAATGTGCTTACCGTCACCTGCATCGGCTATAAAGGACAGGAAATCACCGTGACAAATAAACCTCTCATTGTAGTTACCATGCAGGAAGACAGCGAATTGCTGGACGAAGTAGTAGTCATCGGCTATGGACAGGTGAAGAAAGGCGATGTGACCGGATCTTTGCTGACCGTGAAACCGGATGAACTGAACAAAGGTAAGCAATTGACTGCTGAAGATGCTCTGGTAGGTAAAGTTGCCGGTGTGAATATAGTACCGGGCAATGGTGCACCGGGTAGCGGTGGTACCATCCGTATCCGTATGGGAGCCTCTTTGTCGGCGGATAATGATCCGCTGATTGTTATTGATGGAGTACCTGTGAGCAATACATCTATCAGTGCTATCAATCCGAATGACATTGCTTCCTTTACAGTATTGAAGGATGCTTCTGCCACAGCTATTTACGGTTCGCGTGCCTCCAATGGTGTCATCATCATCACTACCAAGAAAGGAAGTGCCGACGGTACCTCTCGTCCTTCCTTCAACTATAACGGAAACATGACGGTGAGCAATGTATATCAGTATATGGATGTACTTTCTACCGAAGAATTCCGTCAGGCTTTTGCCGAGCATGCCAATGCTCCCGAGACTTTCAAACTGGGCAATGCAGATGTAGACTGGCAGAAAGAAATCTACCGCGTGGCACTGGGTACAGATCACAACTTGTCCATGACCGGAGCTTTGAAGAATATGCCTTACCGTGCATCTGTAGGATATACTAACCAGAATGGTACTTTGAAGAATAATAACTACGAACGTATCAACGCCAGTGTAGGTCTGTCTCCAAAATTCTTCGATAAACATCTTTCTGTAGATATCAACGTCAAGGGAAGTATTGAGAATAATCAACCAGTTTCAACGGGCGTGATTGGTAGTGCCATCTCTTTTGATCCTACTCGTCCCGTTTACGAAGACTATGAAGGTAATATAGGTTTGGGATATTATACATGGATGAATGGCGGTAAACCTATTACGCTGGCCGCTGCAAATCCAGTTGCCGAACTAGAATTGGCTGACAAGCTTGAAAAAACAAAACGTTCTATCGGTAACATTGCCCTCGACTACAAGGTGCACGGATTGGAAGATCTGCGCTTCAATCTGAATATGGGTTATGACATCCAGAAAAATGACAATCGTGAGAATGTACCCGATCTTGCTCCCTCCATGTACACTGGTAATCAGAATGACGGTACGGGCAAGCGCTATAAATACCATCAGACCAAGCGCAACACCTTGCTCGATTTCTATGCCAATTACGACAAGGAACTGAAGGATCATCACATCAATGTCATGGGTGGTTACGGCTGGCAACGTTTCTGGTATAAGAATAATAGTGTAACCACCGACACCGAAGGCAAAGAACTAGCTACTCCCCAGCATGCCGAAGCCGAACTTTACCTGCTTTCTTTCTATGGACGTGTAAACTACTCTTGGAAACAACGTTATATGCTGACGGCTACTCTGCGTGCAGATGCTTCTTCACGTTTCTCTCCTGATAACCGTTGGGGGTATTTCCCTTCAGTTGCGGCAGCTTGGCGTGTGAACGAAGAGGCTTTCCTTTCGAACTTCAAAGTCCTGTCCGATTTGAAATTCCGTTTGAGCTACGGGCAGACCGGTCAACAATCCATTGGTTCTTACTATCAGCACCTGCCGACTTATACGGCGTCTTATGACGAATCCCGCTATTACTTCGGTGATCAATGGTATACTACTTACCGTCCCAATGGCTACGATGCCAACATCAAGTGGGAGACTACCGAAACTTATAATATCGGTATCGACTACGGTTTTCTGAACAACCGCATCTCCGGTACGATTGACTACTACTGGCGTACTACCAAAGACCTGTTGAATAAGATATTCGTTCCTGCCGGAAGCAACTTTACCAATATGATTGAAACCAATATTGGCAATATGAAGAGTAAAGGTCTGGAAATCGGTATCAACGTGATTCCCGTGAAGAATAAGGATTGGGAATGGACTGTCAGTGGTAACTTTACTTGGAATACTTCCGAAATTACAAAGCTGAACACCATTGACCGTGAAGACAATTATGTGAAGACTGGTAATGCCGGCGGTACGGGTAAATATCTGCAAGTCCACATGGTAGGCGAAACTCCGAATACTTTCTACCTGTTGCAACAGGCTTATGACGATACAGGTAAGCCGCTGGATGGCAAATATATCGCAAAAGATGGTTCTATCACCAGCAGCGAAGAAGATGCTAACAAGTACGTGACCGGCAAAAGCTCCAAAGCTCCTTACTACTGTGGTCTTTCTACCCGTCTGACATACAAGAACTGGGATCTGGGTATCAATGGACATGGAAGCTTCGGTGCTTATGTTTATAACTATGTGAAAGCCTCCGATTCTTTGGACGGACTTTATGGTGGAACCGGCGTTTCCAGCAATATTCTGCGTTCTACCCTTGAAAACGGATTTACGCAGGATCGCATCTATACTGATTACTTCCTGGAAAAGGGTGACTTCTTCCGTATCGACAACATCACGTTGGGACATACCTTTGATAAGTTGTGGAACGAAAAGACTTCTCTTCGTCTCTCTTTCACCGTGCAGAATGTATGTACACTGACAGGTTATAGCGGTCTTGATCCGGAAATTTATAGTGGTATCGATAAGAACATCTATCAGCGCCCGCGAATGTTCATGCTGGGAGTAAATTTTAATTTTTAATTCATGAAAAATCAGAAAACAATGAAAACGAAATATTTCAAGTTAGCAAGTATATGCCTGGTATCTCTCTTCCTTCTTTCTTCTTGTCTGGGAGATTTGGATACATTGCCTTTGGACGACAATGAATTGGTGGGCGAGAAGGTTTATTCTACACCTGAGGGATACATTGGAGTATTGGCAAAATGTTATGCCAGCCTTATCCAAACCGGACAAAAGGGTGGTGATGGCGGAAACGGTGACGTGCCGGGTATTGATGAAGGTTATAGTGGCTATACACGTGCTCTGTTCTATTTGCAAGAGGCTTGTACGGATGAGATCGTTTTCCATTCCGGTGGCGGTCATGGAAGTTTGTCACTGTTGTATATGAACTGGGACCCTTCGACAAAGATTATTTGCTATTCATATTATCGTCTGTATATGGCCATTAATTACTGTAATGAGTTTTTGCGTGAAAGTACGGAAGGGAAACTGAAAGACCGTGGCGTATACGATGCTTTGCAGGCTGAAATGCCTTATTACCGTGCTGAAGCACGCTTCATCCGTGCTTATTGCTACAGCATGATTTGCGACTTGTACGGTTCGGGTCCTTTCATTGATGAAACGATGGATGTAGGTACGATTCCTCATCAGAAGACCCGTCAGGAAATCTACGACTATGTGGTTACTGAAACGGAAGAACTGACAACCTTGCTGAAAGAACCGAAGCGGAATGAATATGGTCGTGTGGATCGTGTATCGGCTTGGTTTCTTCTGGCACGTGTCTATCTGAATGCCGAAACATGGGTAGGTAAGAATGAATATACTAATTCTTATAAATATGCCAAGAAGGTAATTGCGGAAGGTAATTATCCGTTGGCTTCCGATTATCGTCACATCTTCCTGGCAGATAACAATACTTGCTCCGAAATCATCTGGCCTTTGGTGCAAGATGCTGACTATGCACAGAGCAGTGCCGGAACCAACTTCCTGATTAAAGCATTGATGAATGGTCCGATGGATAGCTATGTAAAAACCGGAGTAGGTAGCCGTGGTTGGGGTAATGCCCGTGTGAAGGTGGCGCTTGTAGATAAGTTTGATGAGGCTGACCAAACCTTCTATGAAAATGATCCCTGGGGAGATAATAAGAAGGATAAGCGTGCACAGTTCTTTACCATCGGCCATACAAAGGAAACCTGGGTAGAAGGTAAGGCTTTCCAGAAGACGTTTGAGAATGGTTATGCGTGCATCAAATGGAGAAATGTAACCAGGGACCGTAAGGAATTGGTAGATGGCGGTACTAAGTATTCGTCTGTAGACCTCCCGATGTTCCGTACGGCAGATGCTTACCTGATGGCTGCTGAGGCTATTCTTCGCGGGGCCGCGGAAGGCACACGTGCTGAGGCATTGGGTTATGTGAATGAAATCAGAGACCGTGCTTATATGTCCGGCAGCTATGGTGGTGGGGTATCCGGTCGTATTACCGACGGTCAGTTGAATCTGGATTTCATTCTGGATGAAAGAGCCCGTGAGATGAATATGGAGTTGGTGCGTCGCACAGACCTGATCCGCTTCGGCAAATTCACAAAAGGATATAACTGGGATTGGAAAGGTAGCAGCGACGGTGAAGTTGGTACGTATGTAGGTAAAGATGTGAACGATAAATACAAATTGTATCCCATTCCGCAGGATGAGTTTACCACGAACCCGTATCTGACACAGAATCCGGATTATCAGAAATAAAGAAAACAATTAAATAACAACTTGTTTATGAGAATGAAACGAACTCTTTTTTCAATCGTCCTGTTAGCTGCTTTTGCTGTGCAAAGCTTATATGCACAAGCCACACGCGAAGAAATCTTCAATGATATTGCAACGACAGGTGGTGTATATTACGCTTACCCAGGTCCTTCGGGCGTCCAGACCAAGGCGCCGAAAGGTTATGAACCGTTCTATATCAGCCATTATGGCCGTCATGGTTCCCGCTGGCTGATTGCGGATGAAGACTACGTCCGTGTAATGGAAGTCTTTGAGAAAGCCCACGCAGCCGGAGCATTAACCGATTTGGGCGAAGACGTCCGTAAGCGTCTGGACATTGTCTGGGCAGATGCCAAAGGACACGGCGGCGACCTCAGTCCGGTAGGAGTGAAGCAGCAACGAGGCATTGCCGAACGTATGTATCAGGCATTCCCCGAAGTATTTAAAGGTGAACCGCAAATGTCTGCCCGCTCTACCATAGTTATCCGTTGCGTACTCAGCATGGATGCATTCTGCGAACGGCTGAAGGAATTCAACCCGAAGATGCAGATTGAGCGTGAATCCAGCAATAAGTATATGGATTACCTGAATTTCCATACACAGGAAGCTATGAAGTTTACTTCACGCAAAGGTCCCTGGTATGAGGAATTTCGTAAGTTCGAAGAAGAACATGTCCGTCCGGAACGTCTGATGAATACACTGTTCAATAGTAAAGAGTATATTCGTAAGAATGTGAATCCTGAAGAACTGATGCGCGGTCTGTATTGGGTTGCTTCTGATATGCAGAATGTGGAACCGGAGGTTTGTTTTTATGATATCTTTGAGAAGCAGGAATTGTTTGATATCTGGCAGATACATAATTATAAGAACTATGTTTGTGATGGCCCTTCGCCCATGACGAACGGACTGATGCTGGCAAACGCCAAATCTCTGGTCGAGAATATCATGGACTCGGCAGACGCGGCGATTGCTTCCGGTACAAACTCGGCTACTTTTCGCTTCGGGCACGATGGTAATGTGATTCCTTTGGTGGGCTTGCTGAGACTGGAGAACTGCTACAATGAAGAATCCGATCCGGCCAAATTCTATCAGGCATGGTGTAACTTCAAAATGGTGCCTATGGCTGCCAATGTACAGATTGTTTTTTTCCGTAAGAAAGGTAGTGCAGACGATATTATCGTGAAGTTCATGCTGAACGAGAAAGAAGTGAGCATTCCGGTGAAGACCAACATCGCTCCTTTCTATCACTGGAAAGCCGTCAAGGCATTCTACAAGGATCTGCTGTCCCAATTGCCAGATAGACCGTAAATCATAAGGAATAAGGAATAGAACGCAAATTACACAGGTTACGCAATTTCTTTCAGGTCTCCTATCGGTTGCCTTATATAAGACGAAAAATTGCGTAATTTGTGTAATTTGCATTCTGTCTTTATTCCCCACTTGCTTTTTTTCCGTACTTTCGTGCATTCATCCAATAAAATTAAAGAAGAACGATATGAAAATACGTGTAGGCTTTGGCTTCGATGTACACCAGATGGTGGCAGGGCGTGAACTTTGGTTAGGCGGTATTCGCCTGGAACATGAGAAAGGATTACTCGGACATTCGGATGCCGACGTGCTGATTCATACCATTTGCGATGCCTTGCTGGGAGCCGCCAATATGCGTGATATCGGTTATCATTTTCCCGATACCGCAGGAGAGTTCAAGGATATAGACAGCAAAATATTACTGAAGAAAACCGTAGAACTGATTGCAACCAAAGGTTATTCCGTGGGCAACATTGATGCAACCATCTGTGCAGAACGCCCCAAACTGAAATCCCATATTCCCGCCATGCAGCAGACACTTGCCAAAGTAATGGGAATAGATGAAGACGACATTTCCATCAAAGCTACTACTACGGAAAAGCTTGGTTTTACCGGTCGCGAAGAAGGTATCTCAGCTTATGCAACAGTCCTGATTACCAAAGAATAATTGATTCTGACCTAATAACTACCTAAAACTAATCACTAACATGAGGAGAATCTCTTTAACCCTTAGTCTGGCTTTTCTGACAGTTCTGTTCTGCCAGGCACAGGTTACCCCTTTAAAGTTTAACAAGAACGGAGAGTTTAAAATCGTCCAGTTTACCGACATCCATTTTCAGTATCACAATCCAGCTTCAGCCATTGCCTTGAAGCGTATCAACGAAGTGCTTGATGCCGAACGTCCCGACTTGGTTGTTTTCACAGGAGATGTGGTTTATGCCGCACCTGCGGATACGGCTATGCGAACCGTGCTTGCCTGTGCTTCTTCCCGCAAGCTGCCTTTTGCTGTTACTTTCGGTAACCATGATAATGAACAAGGTAAAACCCATGCCGAGCTCTATGATATCATCCGGTCCATGCCTTACAACATTCAGCCCGATCGCGGAACAGTCGAATCTCCCGATTACGTTCTTGTAGTAAAGTCTTCGGATGGTAAGAAAGATGCCTCTGTGCTCTATTGCCTCGACTCTCATTCGTATTCCAAGCTGCCCGATGTGAAAGGGTACGATTGGCTCACGTTCGATCAGGTAAACTGGTATCGTCAACAAAGTGCAGCTTTTACCGCTAAGAATGATGGGAAACCTTTGCCTGCTTTGGCATTTTTCCACATCCCCTTGCCCGAATATAATGAAGCGGCTTCCGATGAGAATGCTATTCTCTATGGTACGCGTATGGAAAAAGCTTGTGCACCTGCTATTAATACCGGTATGTTTGCTGCTATGAAAGAGGCGGGCGACGTAATGGGTACTTTTGTCGGTCATGACCATGATAATGATTATTCAGTCATGTGGAAAGGTATCGTACTGGCCTATGGACGTTTCACTGGCGGTAATACGGAGTATAATCACCTTTCAAACGGTGCCCGTGTGATTGTATTGAAGGAGGGCGAACGCACCTTTACTTCCTGGATACACCTGAAAAACGGTGAGTTGATAGATAAGACCGTTTATCCTGACAGTTACGTGAAAGATGACTGGCGTAAACGTCCGTTGGTTACGGAATAACCCTTCTGATAAGAACTCCCTTACGTGTCATGCAAAAGATGTTCTAGGTCTTTACCCTTGGTTGTCTTGCTTAACCGAAGTAACCTGCTTGCCGTTCACCTCTACGTTTTTCGAGTGTTAAGTTCACTACATTGTCCATCTGTATGGCTTTCGGTGCTTTCTTCGCCTTCTATATTCCGCAGGGTAATTTGCGAAGTTATAAGGTAATGAGTCTTTCTTTTTTTATAAGATAGTTACCGCTGTATTGTATTAATTATTACTTTTGTATAATTGGTAACCTCAAAAAGTCAAATTATGAAAAACAAGTTGTTCATATTCTGCGTGTTTATTTTCTTGTGCTTTCCGATGGCTTTCGCACAACAAGCTACTACTGTAATTGAGCCTGATTTAAAGTATGGTAGACCCTCCAAGGAAGAGTTGGCATTGACTGCGTATGTCCCTGATACCACTGCAACTGCAGTTTATTTATTTCATAAGGGTAAGAGTGGCTTTACTTACGATGATGGTTTTCGGTTGTTTACGGAACATTGGGTGCGTATTAAGATATTGAAACCGCAGGGAGTATCGCATGCGGATGTGACTATTCCTTACTATGCACCTTCTGACAGAGATAAAGAGAAAGATGGTATTTTGAACTTGGACGGATGCTCTTATAATCTGGAAAATGGGAAAATGACTAAGACTCGCCTGAAGCGGGAACTGGTTTCTAATGAACGGGTGAATACCTATTACAAAGTCTTAAAGTTTTCGTTGCCTGCTGTCAAGGTTGGAACGGTTATAGAGTATCATTATAAAGTGGTTTCTGATTATTCTGTGCACATAGAAAACTGGATGATGCAGGAAGAACTTCCTGTAGTATACAACCAATATGAAATAACCATTCCTCATGTATTTGTATACAATGTTGAGTTCAGAGGCCGTCAATATATAGATGTCTTGGAAGAGAAAAGCTCGATGCAGGCTAAGCAACATACGACAAGTGGTGTAGCAAGAGTTGCCCATGACTTTTCTATTTCGGCACGGAAACTAACATTCACCTCCCGGAATTTGCCTGCTATCCGTCAGGATGAATCTTTCTGTTGGTGCCCGGAGGACTATAAAATACAGGTCAGTTTCGATCTGCAAGGCACTAATTATCCGGGTGAAGACTATAAGCCTTATAGCCAGAACTGGGAAGATGTGGACAAGCAACTGACCAGGGAAGAGAGTAAGAGTTTCGGTGCGAACTTGTTGTGGCGGAATCCATATATTGAAGAGATTCGGGAACTTAGCCGTTCAGGCAATTTGGATTTTAACAAAAAAGTAATAGGAACATTCCAATTGCTAAAGCAGAAGTTTTCATGGAATGGAGAATATAAATTGTATAGCGAAAATCTGGATAAAGTACTTAAGACCGGAACCGGCAGTAATGCTGATTTAAATTTTATATTTATCGGCATGCTCAAAAGCTTTGGTATCAAAGCTTATCCTGTTGTCATGAGTCGACGCTCTGCAGGAATGTTGCCGGTTAGTTTCCCTTCCCTTCAGAAGTTGAACACTTTTGTGGTTGCTATTTATGATGAGGCTAAAGGTAAATATGTTTATCTGGATGGCTCGATGGATATACCGGCTCTTAATGTGCTACCCGTTGAATTGTCTGTAACTAAAGCACGTATACTTTCTGCGGATATACCTGAAAATAAGAAGTGGGTGAATTTGCAGGAGATACCTACCAACCAGATTTTTATGAAGATTAGTGCGAATGCTCAGGGAAGTCAGATAACGGGGCGCCGGACTACTATTCTGAAGGGACATGATGCATTGGGATATAGGAAAGAGTACCAGACAAAAGACTCTCTTGTAAATAAGCAGGAATTGGTTAAAGAAAAGCTGGCTATCAGCAATCTGAAACGAACAGAGATGGAAGATGACTTTGCAACCATACAGGAAGATTTTGATTTTATACTTGAAGCAGAGAAGTCGGAGGACCACATCTATATCAATCCGATGCTTTTCCCGCAGTTGACCAAGAACCCCTTTATACAGTCGGAGCGAATACTTCCGGTTGAGTTCCCTTATCTGTATAGGTTGAATCTCTCTTGTGCACTGACGCTTCCCGAAGGATACGAAGTGGAAGAAATACCTCACTCGCAAGTAGTGAAGACTGAAGATGGTAAACTGCAATGCAAATATATGATTCAAAGAAACGGAAACAATGTCATTGTGAACTATTCATTCAGCTTGAATTCCTCTGTTATGCCTTCCGAGTATTATAGTCAGTTACAGGAAATATGGAATAAGGCAATTGAAATGAATCAAGCTCTCATTGTGCTAAAAAAACTATAACAGTGTACAAATGCAGATAATAAATCTTGCAGGGATTGTTATATAGTCATTGTTTTATGTGGCAAATAAATGATAATTTCATTAGTTTTGCTGCAAGAAAAAGAAAGTTGTATGGATAAGATAAAAACTGGATTGGCCGCTTTCGGAATGTCGGGGCAGGTGTTTCATGCTCCTTTTATTTCCACCAATCCCCATTTTGAGTTGACTGCGATTACGGAACGCAGCAAGGAATTGTCGAAGATGAAATATCCACAATCCCGTATTGTGCGTAGTTTTGAAGAATTAATAGGGATGGAGGAGTTGGAACTGGTTGTTGTAAATACTCCGGATAGTTCCCATTATGAATATGCCCGTCGTGCTCTCGAAGCCGGAAAACATGTTATTGTGGAAAAGCCTTTCACTACTACCGTAGAGGAAGGGGAAGAACTTGTAGCTCTTGCTGCGGAAAAAGGACTAACCCTGAGTGTTTACCAGAATCGCCGTTGGGATTGCGACTTCCTGACCGTGAAAGAAATATTGGACAAAGGACTGTTAGGCCGTCTGGTAGAATTTGAATCCACCTTTCCCCGTTACCGGAATTTCATCAAACCTAATACCTGGAAAGAAACCGGGGAGAGTGGCGGAGGCCTGACTTATAATCTGGGTGCCCACGTCATAGATCAGGCTGTGCAGTTGTTCGGTATGCCCGAAGCTGTATTTGCCGATATTGCAACTTTGCGTACCGGTGGCAAAGTGGATGATTACTTCATTATCCATTTACTGAAACCTGCCCATGCGCCGGAAGTGAAGATTACACTGAAAGCCAGTTATCTAATGTGTGAGAATGAACCTCGATTTGTACTTCATGGTACGGAAGGTTCGTATGTGAAGTACGGTCTTGATCCTCAGGAAGCAGATCTAACTAAAGGCATACTGCCGGATACTCTGCATTGGGGAGAGGAAGATAAATCCCAGTGGGGAATACTTCATACGGAAAAGAATGGGGATGTGGTGCGTGAATCCTATCCAACTCTTCCAGGTAACTATGCTGCTTTCTATGAGAATATTTATCAGCATGTCCGTAAAGGAGAGGTCTTGCAAAGTGATGCCTGCGGAGTTCTTGGTATTATCCGGCTGATTGAAGCGGCTTGGGAGAGTAGTAGGACGGGAAGTGTTATCAGATTAATATGATATTCTTTTATAAGTTATACTTGATATAAAAGAAATTTATAGCATTTTTATAAGTCATAACCTATAAAAATGAAGTGTATGAAGAAATGGGAACTATGAAAGAGAAAGCGATTGTTCTTTCCGTTGCCGGTTCCGACAGTTCCGGTGGTGCAGGCATACAGGCAGATATAAAGACTATCTCCGCATTGGGAGGATATGCTGCTACGGCAATCACTGCAATTACTGTGCAGAATACATTAGGCGTGCAGGCCGTCCATCCTGTGCCGGCAGAACTGGTAGGTGAGCAGATGCAGGCAGTGATGGAAGATTTACGACCGGATGCCATCAAGATAGGTATGACCGGAAATGTGGAGATTATCAGTGAAATTGCACGGTTGTTACATCAATATTCACCCCGACAGGTGGTTCTCGATCCGGTAATGGTTTCTACCAGTGGGCACAATCTGATGACGGATGAAGCAGTGGAAGCTATTTGTACGCTATTGCTTCCGGAAGTGTCTCTCGTTACCCCTAATTTGCATGAAGCAGCAGTATTGCTGCAACAACCCATCCATACGGTGGATGATATGGAACATGCCGCACATCTGGTGTATGAGAAATATCACTGTGCCTGTCTGGTCAAAGGAGGGCATCTGACAGGTAACGAAATGTGTGATGTGCTTTATGACGGGCATGAACTCCATCTCTTTGGTGCCAGACGCATTCATTCTGGAAACCTGCATGGCACGGGATGTACTCTTTCTTCGGCTATCGCAACCTTTCTGGCACAAGGATTCCCTCTGTATGAAGCGGTGGAGCTGGCTAAAACATATATAACCAAGGCCATTGAAGCCGGGAAAGATTTACATATAGGGCAGGGGAACGGACCTTTGTGTCATTTTCCATATTTGGTAAATCCGGTGAATCCCTTAACTGAGGAATAGAGATATGAAACTTATTGTTATTACGTCTCCGGATTTCATTCCGGAGGAAGCCCGAATAATCACCGGACTATTTGAAGTCGGACTGGACTTGCTGCACCTGCGCAAGCCGGATGCTACGGCTCATGAAGTCGGGAATCTTTTGCATGGGATTCCTAAGGAATACAGGAAACAGATTGTTATTCATGATTTCTTTCCGCTGAAAGACGAGTTTTCTTTGGGGGGAATTCACTTGAATTCCCGTCATTCGGAAGCACCGGAAGGGTATCAGGGATTACTGAGCCGTGCTTGCCATAGCCTTGAAGAGGTGAAAACTATGGCTTCCCACTTTGACTATGTACTGATGAGTCCTGTTTATGATAGCATTTCCAAACAGGGATATCGTTCGGGATATTCTCAGGAAGCCTTACAACAGGCACAAGCAGAAAGGATTATTAATGAAAAAGTTGTTGCTTTAGGTGGAATAAGCGCGGCGAACCTTTCAGAAATAAAAGCTCTTGGTTTCGGCGGTGCAGCCTTGCTGGGAGATATTTGGAACCGCTACCAGACGTGGGAGGATGCAAAAGAAGTTCTGTCCCACTTTGGAAGACTGAAAAAAGCTGCCGGATAACGCTCCTATTTAAAATATAGTTTAATCAGGCAAGGGTTATCCTCTTCATTCCTGGATATTATTTTCTGATACTCTGCCGGACTTAGTATGGATTTGTATGCTTCGAGGTCGTCATACGAGGCAAACTGCACAATACATTCTTCTTCAAAAGCTTGAGGTCTTATGGATATATTCTCTTGGGTGTCTTTGAAGAAAAAGCTTTTCCCATCACTTTTGAGGTAGAAGAGATGTTTTATTGTTTGATTCGGGAACCATCCATACGAGAAGCAAACATAAAAGTATTTACTGTTCTGGTATTGCGATCCTAATAGATAAGGTATTGTGCCATTTCCCAGATAGTCCGTCATAAGTCTCCCCTCTTCTGCTTGGTTATCATCGGTTAATGTAAAGGTATATTTGGAAATATCGATGTTGTCCTTCCCAAAATCCCATTTGTAAGCTAACTTCAAACTATCTTCCGTAATTTCTAAAATCTCGTTGTTGTGAAAAGCCGGAGCAAAGTAAGTTTTTCCATCATAAGTATAGAAGCTTCCTCCGGATAGGGAGTTCAATATGCGCGGGCCTTTCCATAAACTGCTCACTTCTTTACCGTTATCCGCATTTACGATGGTGATGCAAGGCTCATCACTGCTGACAGGAATAGTCCATGTCATGATATTGTCTCCTATCTGCTCCATTGCCTGATAATTACTTTTCTCCGGTAATTGGTTTTGTTTGATGAAGTTTCCTTCTAAATCGTAGGTATAAAGACTGCCGAAAGGAGAGAGTAGCCTTACCTGATTCTTACTTTCATCGACAATCATATCATATACTTCCCTGTATTCTCCGGGACCTTGTCCTCTTTTGCCTATTGTGTGCAGGTAGTGTCCTTTATCATCAAATACAAATACCTGGAAATTTTTCCAGTCAAGAATATAGTTCCGGTTGTTCCCGGTGATAACCTTTACGGGACCTCTTAGCAAACAACTATCTGTAGTCTCCAAAGGTATCACCTGAATACTATCGAAAATCTCATGGATGGATATTGTCGAGGGTTTTAAATCTACTTTTAGAATAAGTTGCTGAGCATCGTAGTTTGTATTGTTATGCTTGCATGAAGCTAATAATAAACAGAATATGATAAGAGTAGTGTATTTCATAATGTGCTGATACTAATTTGTCAAACTTCTACTGGTATATTAACTGAAAGCAAAGTTAGGCAAATTAATTATTCAGCAGATGATTGTCAGAAGAAAAATTGTGAAGTAATAAAGCAAAATAATGTCGGATCATACTCTTACAGGAAAGAAAGGTATGGAGATGTGTCAAAACTAAGGCACATCTCCTTTTTTTATATTTAAATGTTTTT
>OJSQ01000701.1_pt1 | contig 42264 bp, 29 predicted proteins | sample 1599551 | NCBI WGS metagenome assembly OJSQ01 (sample SAMN04168659, study PRJEB22393) | human gut metagenome | biome: human gut microbiome; feature: stool | host: Homo sapiens | collected 2014-05-12
ACGTCATGTCCTGCCTATAAGAGTATATGGGAAAATACAGAAAAATGACAATAAATTAGTTAAACAATTCATCTGCGACCAACAGATGTTTTCTTTTCAGGAGGAAAAAGCGACCAACTTTTTCCTCTTTTTCTATTCTACAATCAAAGTATTTCCTTTTAACGAAAAATGTACCTCACTGCTATTCTCCAATACTTTCAGTAATTCCGGCAATTCTCCGTAACGGGGAAGGTTTCCTTTAAAAACAATCGCTTTAGCCTGCTGATTCCGGTAAAATACTTCGACATCGTACCAACGGGCCACTTTGCGGAGAATAGCCTCTAAACTCAGATCATCGAAAACAAACATGCCATTTTTCCAATCTACCACCTGCTGAATGTTCACTTCACCGACAACGATCTCCCCTCCTTGCCGGCCGAGCGAGGCTTGCTGACCGGGCATAAGCTGAACGTGCTGCCCCGAAGCCGACGCGGTCACAGCAACTTTTCCTTCTACCAATGTAGTATATGTCCGTTCCTCATGTCCATAAGCATACACATTAAACTGAGTACCCAACACCTCTACAACCTGTGCCTCCGACTCTACCCGAAAAGGATGTGCGGTATCTTTCGTCACCTGAAAATAAGCTTCTCCTTCAAGATACACACGCCGTTCGTCTGTATTGAAACAGGTAGGATAACGCAAACGGGTATCGGCATTCAGCCACACATAGGTTCCATCCGCCAGGATCAATTCATATTCAGCCCCCCGGGGAACTTCCAGGGTATTGTACTGCCATTTTTTTTGTTCTCCTCCCTGCCGGTTAGTATAAACGATATTTTTTTTCCGGCGATCGATCACAAAATTCCTGTTTTCTTCTTCCGGCTTCACTTCCTGCTCCCCGCCTAACAAAATTTGTTCTCCATTTTCCAATATCAGACGAGGTTGTTTATCCCAATCGGCTAATAGCTCGGTTTGAGGCTTTCGTACCGATTGAAGCCAAAGCAGCCCACCGATCCCGAAGCATAAAATAACGGCAGCAGCCAGCCACCGAAAGTAACCCAAACGATGACGTTTTTCCGGTTGGCGTAATCCGTGTTACCGACCTATTTCTGCCTCCAACCGCTCCCAACCTTTTTTTTGATCTACCTGCCGGATCTCCACCCACAACTTCAAAGCTTCTTCCAGTCCGGCTTCTTCCCGGTTCTCATCCGATTGTTCCCGATCTGTTCTCATAATTTAATCCATTTTTATCCGACTTATATCATGAAAACAGTTCAAAACAAAAATATACGTAGTTAAAAGAATAATTTTTTGCAGTATCCTGATTTTATCTTTTACCTTTGTGTCAGAAGGAAAAATTTACATGTGATGTCCTTTAACTCAACCGATGAATACCAGAAATTCGAAACCCTGTTCAAACAATATTACAGTGGTCTGGTAGTTTATGCCAGCCGTTTTACAGGAAACACAGAAAATGCCGAGGATTTGGTACACGACCTTTTTATCCATATTTGGGAAGACAACCGGATCCTGGGAACGGATCATATAAAAGCCTATTTATTTACATCTATCCGCCACCGCTGTCTGAACTATCTGGATCACTTGAAAATCCGGAATGAATATCAGGAAAAAATCCTGCAAAAAGGGGATATTACGGGAATGTTAACCTGGGAATATTATGTAGAAGCAGAACTCCGGCAGCATATCGAAACCGCCATCGATCATTTACCTCCCCAAGCCCGGAAAATATTCCTGATGAACCGTTTTGACCGTAAAACGGCTGTAACGATAGCATCGGAACTCGGTTTATCTCCCCGTACTGTCGAAAAACACCTGGAAGTAGCTTTAAAAAATCTGAAGAAAGAATTGAAAGATTATTTACCAACGACTCTTTTACTTTGGTTATTTCCCTGAACCTTTTTTTATATTTTTATCTATCCGGCTAAATGCTGCAATAATCATTTAAGTTTATTTTAACTTATTTCCATTACAATTTTTTAGTATCCATCGTAAATTTACAGAATTAAATAATGGTTTGTAAAATATTACTATGGCTTATATCGACTATTATGGAGTGCTGGGTGTCAGCAAAACGGCATCTCAGGACGAGATCAAAAAGGCTTTTAAAAAACTGGCCCGGAAATACCATCCGGACTTAAACCCGAACGATCCGACAGCAAAACAAAAGTTTCAGGAGATCAACGAAGCGAACGAAGTACTGAGCGATCCCGAAAAACGGAAAAAATACGATGCTTACGGAGAAAACTGGAAACATGCAGATGAATTCGAAGCTCAAAAGCAACGTTATCAGCAACAAAGCCGAAGTGGCGGTGGCGGCTTCGGCGGTATGGGTGGTGGCTACTGGTCCTCTGCAGAGGGAGGAGGTTTCAGCGGTAACTTCAACGGAAACGAAGGTGAATTTTCCGATTTCTTCGAATCCCTATTCGGTCAACGCCGGGGAAGCAGCCGAAGAAGTTCGGCTGGATTCAAAGGGCAGGACTTCAATGCCGAATTGCATCTTTCTTTACGCGATGCCGCAGAGACCCACAAACAAATCCTGGAAGTCAACGGTAAAAAGATCCGGATCACCGTGCCGGCGGGAGTAGCCGACGGACAGACGATCAAACTGAACGGACAGGGAGGCCCGGGGATGAACGGTGGACCGGCAGGCGATTTGTATATCACTTTCGTTATCGGCGACGATCCGGTATATAAACGCGAAGGTGACAATCTGTATATGAATGTCCCGATCGACCTCTATACCGCTGTATTAGGCGGAGAACAGATTATCGAAACCTTGAACGGAAAAGTGAAGATGAAAATCAAGCCCGAAACACAAAATGGGACAAAGGTACGCCTGAGAGGAAAAGGGTTTCCCGTATATAAACAGGATGGACAGTTCGGGGATCTTTTTGTCACTTATGAAGTGAAGATACCGACTCATCTCACAGAGAAGCAGAAGGAATTATTCCGGGAATTACAAAACTCCTAACTTAAAGATCGTTCAACTATGGATACAGAATTAATTATTTTCAACGAATATTGCCAAAAGAGCCATACCGACCCGACTTTTATTATTTCGCTCGAAGAAGGAGGGTTGATCGAAATACGCACCGTCGACGGCGAACGGTATCTTCTCGCCTCCCAGCTCCGGGAACTGGAAAGATATAGCCACCTGTATTACGATCTCTCGATCAATATCGAAGGCATCGACGCCATTCATCATATGCTGGAACGCATGGAAAGGCTGCAACAGGAAGTGAGCTTCCTCCGCCGTCAGCTCCGCCGCTTCCAGACAAAGGATGATTTTTTTCAGGAAGAATATCGATGATAAAACTAATTTTATTCCTCACAAGTTACCTTTTTCTGAGAACAATGGAGAAATGGAACAATGAAAGAAAAGCAAACTTTAATTCTCCGTTTCTCCTAATTTATGGTAGGTATATTTCGTTACTCATTCGTCTCCGGTGATCGGAATTGGCGACCCGGTCTGACGGTATAAAGCCCGGAATCGAAATAGAAAGAAAAAAAATTCAACCTAGCATTATTTTTCCTAAAGCCTAAGGATTATGAAGGGAAAAAACTATTTTTGCTCACAGATCAAAATTAATGTAATTCATACACTTTAATCCGGGATTTCCTGACTAAAAACCAACTGATGAAAAGACATTTCATTTTATTCCATTTCATCTTGTCGACCGGCTTCGGCAGCTGGTCTGCCCAGGCACAAGGCCAATCCGATCATTTTGTTCTTCCTCCGGGAAAAGCTATTTATCAACCGAAAGAATTTGCAGGCCAGGATTGGTATTCCGACACTTCCCGCGACTCCTACCGGCGCATGTCCTGTACGGATAATCTGGCCATATTCTGGGAAAAAGGATTCGGGAACGATTTAGCTGCTCCTCCCGATTTAGAGGGACATCCGATGGCTGTGGATCTGGAAAATCTGAAATATCAACTGGAACGTTTTTACCTATTTTACCGCGACTCCCTGAAATTCGTCAAACCAGGATCGCAAAGTGAAAAATACCGGATGATGGCGATGATTCAATATTCTCTGGAAGGGACGGCCTATGGCGGCGATTACGACCAGGTGATCGGTGCTTTCTGGGCTACTCCGAACCGGCTACAGGACAAAAGATTAAATGCTGTGGCTCACGAACTGGGACACAGTTTTCAATTACAGTCGATCGCCGACGGAGAAGGTGTCGCCTGGGGAGGTAACGGGATTTTCGAAATGGGAGCTCAATGGATGCTCTGGCAGGTCAACCCCCACTGGATCGATGACGAGACCTATCACTGGGATGCTTTTAAAAAGAATACCCACAAAGCTTTTCTGCATACGGAGAACATTTACCGTTCGCCTTATATACTCGAATATTGGAGCGAAAGGCAAGGTTTACCGTTTATCGGCGAATTATTCCGGCAAGGCAAGAAAGGCGAAGACCCGGTTATGACTTATAAGCGGATGCAAAATCTATCCCAGGAACAATTCAATGACGAAATGTTCGATGCTTATCAGCACCTGATCAATTTCGATTATAAACGGGTATTTTCCATCACCCGCCCATGGGCCAATTCTTTCCCGGATTTCAGGACCTGTCTGGAAGAAAAAAAAGACGGCTGGTATCAGGTGAGGAAAGCCTGGTGTCCTGAAAATTACGGATTTAATGCGATCCACCTGCAAGTCCCGGCAGCCGGCACAACCGTACAAATCACCTTTGCGGGCCTAACCCCGGCCGGACAAGATTATAACATTCAATCACCGGAAAAAGCAGGCTGGCGTTATGGTTTCGTCGGAGTCACCGCAACAGGACAGACAATCCGGGGCGAAGTACACAAAAACCGTAAAGGAAAAGTCAGCTTCAAAACCCCCAAAGACCAACCTTTAAGCCATCTTTGGTTCATCGTCATGGGAGCTCCTGCCGAACACCGGATGAACCCGGGATGGAATCCCCAAGGCCCTCAGCCAACCGATGCCCAATGGCCCTATAAAATAAAGGTAAAGGGAACGGAAATCCTTTGATAAATAAAACGGTGCCCGCAGTAAAACACAGGCACCGTTTCCTTTCCGGCTATCAGCTTCTCAACACCTACAATCCTTTCGCTTTTTCTCCAAGCAAATCCTGCACAACGACGTCCAATTCAGCCCCCCTTACCCCTCCGCATACGATCTTCCCTTCCGGGTCGAGCACGATACAATAGGGAACTCCACTCACCTGATATTCTATCGCAACCGGTCCTTTACGTCCTTTCTGGTCACACAGCTGGTGCCATTGCATACCCTCCTCTTGTACCGCTTTTTTCCAATCTGTATCCCGCTCGTCGATCGACACACTGATCATATTGAAATCTTTGCCGCACACTTCATAAAGATGTCTCAAATGAGGAATCTCTTCCCGGCAGGGACTACACCAGGAAGCCCAGAATTCAAGCATATTGTAAGCACCCGGTTTCATATATTCCGAAAGCGGCACATTTTCTCCTTTCAGATTTTTCAGAACGATATCATGATAAGTCCCCCCGCGGGCCACACATCGCATCCGCTCTGCTGTCTTTTTTACCTCTCCCATCATAGAGGCATTTTGCAGGGCAGGGGCAAAGCCGTTCATCAGCCCGTCGATCTCCTCCACCGTCATTTCCGACCGGGTTGAATTCAACAAATTATTCGCCAGTAATAAAGATACAACAGAATTATTGTGAGCTTTGATAAATTCGAAGGCGGCTTTGTTCAGCTGAGCCTTGAGCATATTCATTTCCCGGACAATCTTCATGCCCTTTTCCGTATTGAGAATTCCGTCCAGGGCCGGCACATGATATACTTCCAGGTATTCATTCCGCAAAGCCGTATACCTTTCTGACAACTCCTGTACAGAGGTTTTATATGCCTGATACAGATCCTGTGTGGGAGAACCGGTCAGCGTAACGTTGTGTTCCTTATTTACCGCTTCCCAGTAATAAGCCGGCATACTGTCCATCTGACACTGGAATTCCATGGCTGTATTATCCGCAAAAAAACGATAGGCCTTCAATGTCTTTTTGCGCTGATCGGGTTCATCGGGAGTCATATCGACTACTAAACGGCAATATTTCGGATACTCGAAAGTCCGGGTTCCTTCCAGCTGGAATTTTTCATCTTTGATTACGGTAGAATCCAGCAATACGTCGGGATACGTATCGATATTATACAATTTGACCACATACCCGTCCAGGGCTCCCGGTAATGAACCGTTTATCCGATATACCCGGGGTTGATGACAAGCCATACACAAGCCGGTCAAAACGATAAAATACAATAGTTTCATAGCTGTAATTTTTTATTTAACGGTTAATTTCTGACATTGTTCTGCAAGCTGTTCCAGATCCAGCTGGTAATATTGCCGGTAATATTGTATGACCAGATCGTATTTCTCCTGCAAGCGGGACCAGGTTTTCATATCCGTTTCCCGTTCCGTCCTGTCTTCCGTCAGGATCCAGGCGACAAAAGAAACCCAGTCTGCATAAGCATAATCGCTGGTGACAGAAGCCCCGAAAGGAGAGACAAACCCGCATTTTTTTCCGATTTCCCGGTTATAATTATTCGAATAGTCCAGACAAACATCTTCATCTGTTTCATTTTCATAGTAATATAATCCTTTGGAGATTGCTCCAAAACGTTCCGGCAACGGAATACCTTTGTAAGTGGTATAAGACAAACCCCGGAAGAACTCATAAAAAATCCCCCATTTCCATCCTTTCAGGTTATCCGTAAACTTATCGTCGGTATCCTGGCTGTTATCCAGGTAGCCGTAATAGAGGATCCCCTGCATTTCTTCCGTCTTGGTATTGGAGAAAATTCTATTCCCATTCTCATCCTTGTATTTATTATTTCCGGGATTGATTTTTACCAAAACCTGCCGTCTGTAAAGTCCGCTACTTACCATCTCATCAGGCAGCAGGGCGAAGAAACCCGTCAACAAGGTCAGGAATTTTTCAGCCACCGCTTCGTCTGCAGCCTGCATCGGAATCGCTTCCGGATTATTTGCCGTAATCCCATTCACCTGGGTATAACCAACCTCCGTTTTCAGGGCCTCCTCTCCACTCAGATTATAGTAAATATGTAAATCGTACTTCTGATAAAGGGCATAACACATTTTCTGCGCTTGGGAAGGACCGTCCAGGATGGCAGGCACAGGCCCTGTATACTCCCACATGGCTTCGGGGGTATCCTCTTTGGTACAGGCCATAGTCCCCCATATCAAACAACAGTAACAGATCATTTTATATAGACTCATTCGTTTCATAGCTCTATCATTTTAACGTGGATTACTACCGATTCCGGGATTCACACTCAGTTCCCTCTTCGGAATTTGCAATACATAGCGGGGATCATCTTTTTCCAGACGGGCCACCTGATTTTCATAGCCGATACGTTCCATAGCAGGCCGGGTTGTCCGTCTGAGATCGAACCAGCGGTGTCCTTCCAGACACAATTCACGGCGGCGTTCCGCTTCTATGAATACCAACAGGGAATTCTGATCGAAATCCGCAGCTTTCAGGTCTGTATAAGTCCCCTCCCGGAATTTTTCAACCCTCAGTCGGTTCAGATACTTTACAGCCTCCCCTATCCCGTTCTCTTTATGGGCATAAGCTTCTGCCAGAATCAGATACATTTCTTCAGTCCGGATCACCCGGGTATAACCACTGCCGGCATCCGGTCTCATTACACTGCTGATGTTCGGGATATATCTGTTTTTGGCATAGATCAATTTGGGTTTTCCCCTTAAAGAATAAGTCTGCATAAAGTAATAACGTCTCACATCGTCCGGCTCATCTTCATACTCAGCCGCCAGTTTTTTATTGACACTGAAGGTTGAAATAAAATGATACCATCCCAAGGCAGGCACAATCTCACTTATTCCATTTACAAACAACACATTATCATTATCTTTCGCCAAATAATCCTTTCCCCACACCGTCGAAGCATTCCAGCTGCTGACAAAGTTATTATCCATACTGAGGCGGAGTCCTGCCTCATACAGGTTGAATATCGCCGGATTTTCCCGGATGACCTGTTCAGCACACACAATGGCAGAATCCCATTGCTGCATATAGAGATACACCCTGGCCAGCAAGGCACGGGCCGACAAAGCATCGAATTTCAGTTTGGCAGGCTTGGAAACCGGATTAGCCTCCATCAGCCGGACTCCTTCTTTCAAATCTCCGACAATCAGGTCGTATACCTCTTTAACGCTGTTCCGGGTATATACCTTATCTTCTGCCGCCGTACTCAGATTCAGCGGAATACCGGGATCTGTGGCACAAGTTTCCGGATCATAAGGTTTGGCATACAGGTTGACCAGATAGAAATGGGAATACGCTCTCAAAGCATAAGCCTCTCCCTTGATATTCTGACGGGTACGTTCCACATTCACCTCATTCAGTTCCATCCCGGCAGCCTGATCGATATTTTCCAATACCACATTGGCATAAAAGACACTTTGGTAGAATTTCTCGAAAGCGATATCCCCCCCGGGCATAGTTGTCTCGATATCTTTATTCCACATATAGGCAGCCACATACACATCTCCATAATCGTCCCCCTCCATAGAGTGGTCGGAAGCAATCAGATCCACATCGTCCGAAAGGATATCCAGGTAAGGAACCACCTGTTCTGTCAGATACCCGTAGTTCAGCAACTGATCGTAATCGTCTGTCGTATTGGGTTTCAATTTATTTTGGGGCACCTCTTCCAGGTAAGACTCACAACTGCCGGAAAAAATCCCTCCCAATACGACCAGCATATATAATAATCTCTTTTTCATATCTTTTGTGTATTAAAAGTTTACATTCAATCCCAAGGTAAAACTACGGGGTAAAGGCAGTGAACCGTAAGCCGTCGTTGTATAATTAATGGTCTCCGGATCATATCCTTTCATCCGTTTATCCGCCCAGACAAACAGATTTTGAGCCTGGAACTTCAGGGATATACCTCCCAGTTGACGGTCGCCCAGAACAATCTTCTGTACCAACCGGCCGGGAAGCCTGTATTCCAGCATCACATTCCGCAGACGTAAGTAGTCTCCGGGCACTACAGTTTTCTGACTCTTATTGAATATCACTTTGGTGTAATGGCTGTCTCCGCCGGCATGCCCGGACAGGACCGGAATAATCTTCGTTGCTTCATCTCCCGGTTTTCTCCATCTGTCCATGATTTTCCGGTTGGTATTCTGGTCTGCCTCCGGTAAAGAATTATAGGCAAATTCCGGTAGACGGACCTTATTTTTCAGACCGAACGAAAACAGGAAAGACAGGGAAAAATCTTTATACCGGATGACGTTATTGAATCCGCCCGACAATATCGGATCCCGGGTACCTTCGTATTTCAGGTTATAGATATTGTTGTAAACAGCCTCTTCGATCTCCGGATCGTCTTCGCTCAGGATATTGTTGTTTTCATCGTAGAACAAGGGTATACCGTTTTCATCCAGACGGGCAAAACGATACGAAAACATACCGTTTACAGGTTTGCCCAGAAAGACTTCACCCGGGGTATAGATACTCTTTACCAGACTTTCGGCCTGAGGGGTTATATTAGATTTTACGACCTTATTTTTTACATACCCCAGATTGACGGACGACAACCACGAAAATTGCTTTTTCCGGATAATATACCCCGATACGGACACATCTACTCCCTGGTTTTTCACATCCGCATAATTGACAAATTTATTGAGAAAACCCGTTACAGAAGAGACGTTCTTGGATGCAATCAGGTCTTTGCTATAATCCCGGTAGTAGTCCACATCCAGGGTCAGACGGTTATCGAACATGCCCAGTTCAAAACCGATATTGACCGAGGAAGTGGTTTCCCATTTCAGTTCCGGATTCGGGGCTTGTATAATTTCCATCTGCAACAATTGATTGACTTCGTTCGGAGGTAAAGCAGAAGCAACAATCTGCGGCGTACTCTCCTCCACGATATTTCCCCTTAAACCATAAGAAGCCCGGACGGCCAGGTTATTGACCAGTTCCGATCCCGACAGAAAATGCTCATTGCTGATGATCCATTTCCCGGAAACCGACCACAAAGGCAGATAACGGTACTTCGGATTAGAACCGAACAGATTCGAACCATCGAAACGGATATTCCCGTTGATCACATACCGGTCTTTATACATGGCCGACAGAACGGCGTAATAAGATATATAAGAACGTTCGGGTATATTCCGGGTCATTTTATTTCTGGCCAGATGACCGGTATTCTCTCCCAATGCAGGTTCGTAAAAAATATTGCCCCGGTCGTGCATATATCCCGAACCATTGCTGGTCAACCCCTTATACAGGGTGGTCCTGAACTCCTGTCCGAGCATGGCGTCGATAGAAAAATCTTCTGCCAGGTTTCCCTTATACTCCAGGCTGTTCCGGATCAGGGACGTTCTCTGTTCATAATTCGTTTCATTGTACACTCCTCCGAAAGGCAAAGAGGTCTTATCATATTCTTCCTGGGTATAGTCCCCGAAATCATACCCTCTGATTTCCGCCGCATAGGCACTTTTTTCCTTAGCGTAATCCGAACTGGAGGAATGCGAGGAGGCATAACTGAACAAACCGTTGTATTTTAATCCCTTATAAAGATTTACCGTCAGATTCAGGATCCCTTTCAGGTCGGTCTGGGAAGATTCCCGATGGGTATTTTCCTGTTCGTTCAGTATATTATAGAGGTAATATCCTCCGAATGTCTTTTTATAAAAGAAGTAATCGCCGTTTTCATCATATACCGGAATCGTCCGTGAAGTCCGTACTGCATACTCGAACGGGTCGGCACTGGCATGGAAAGTTTCCCGGTCACGGCGCCCTGCCTGTAAAGTGGCAGACAGGCGTACTCCCCGGAACAGTTCTGCATTCAATTTGGCCAGTCCGTTGAAATTCTTATAATCCGTCTGTTTGTCGGCCCCTTGCTCCCCGTCATAACTCAGGGAAATGTAATAATCCGCTTTCTCCGAACCGCCGGAAACACTCAGGTTATGGGTCTGGGTATATGCATTCCGGTACAATAGTTTAAACCAGTCGGTATTCCGGGTCTCCGTCTTTTTCACTTCTTCCCTGAATTGTTGCAGGGTAAGGTTACCCAAGGCATACTGGCTCATCAGTCCTTCCATTCCTACCCCTCCGTTGATATACAAACCATCGTCATAGCATTGTTGGGTCAGTTCCACTCTTTCCCGGGAGTCCATCAGGTCAAAATCCCGGTAAGCAGGACGCAGGCTGACAGCTGAAGTGTGTTGATAAGAGATATTGAATCCGTTCCGCTTTCCTTTCTTTGTCGTCACCACGATCACCCCATTGGCTGCCCTCGTCCCGTAAATCGCCGTTGCCGAAGCATCTTTCAGAACTGTGATACTCTCTATGTCGTTGGGACTCACTCCTCCGATAGCGGAGTTGAACATATTCATGACATCCGGGCTATTCAGCTCTGCGACTGTTATAGGCACGGAATTTTCCAGCATCACTCCGTCCAACACCCAGAGCGGATCGGCGTTACCGGCTATCGTTGCCGTTCCCCTGACCCGTATTTTGGGGGCAGCGCCGGGAGCTGCAGAAGTATTCACTACCGACAGGCCTGCCAATTGTCCCTGTAGCATATCTTCGATACTGGAAGCCCCTACCATATTCAGGTCTTCTGTTTTGATAGTCGAAACAGCACTGGTCAACTGCCTTTTCTCGATCTGCTGGTAACCGGTCACAACCACTTCTCCAATCTCTGTAACAGCATCTTTCAGAACTATATTCAACATTTCTTCTCCACGATACGGTATCTCACGCGTTTCCATTCCTACAAACGAAAATACCAGTACCAAATCGGGCAGATCCGCAACCTCCATCCGGAATTTTCCGGCATTATCCGTAGACACCCCGACCGTAGACCCCTGAATCACCACCGAAACGCCGGGCAAGGGTATTCCTTTCGTATCCTTTACCGTTCCCTGTATGACAATTTTCGGATTTTGCTGTTGTTTTACCGGACGGATGACAATCGTTTTATTCAAAAATTCATAGGAATAATCATCCTGCAAAACTTCCTTCAACAACTTACTCACCTCCATTTTACTGTCTGTCAGTTTAATTTTACGGGCAACATCCAGTTCATCGTCGCTATAGAAGATATCATATTTCAACTGTCTGTTGATGGCCGTAAAGATATCTTCCATTGTCAGTTCGTTCAGGTTCAGAGTAACAGTCCCTCTCTGGCCATAAACCGAAGCACTCACCTGAAATATGCCCAGAAAAAAGAAAAAAGTAATCAATTTCATAAGCAACAACCATTTTTTTATTTTACCTGAACGGCAAAAACAATTCAAATCCTCATTTTTTTTCATAAATTTGTAGATTGAAGTTAATAATGGCCTGTAAATCAGTCTGGCTCAAGGATCGGTTTACAGACGTTATCGATTATCGGGGATGAGAGTCGCGACCTCTTATCCCTTTTAAATTTTACTCACAACGATTTGCTTTCCTTCTACTTTAAAACGGATACCGGTAGTCATTTCCAGAAAACGCAACACCTCGGTGACCGGGCTATGCTTGTTGATGGAACCCGTAAAACGCATTTGTTTTACCTCTTCGTCCTGATAAACCATCGTAAAATCGTACCAGCGTTCTAATTTTTTGACAATCTCTTCGAAAGTGTAAGCCTTGAAATAAAACTTTCCATCGACCCAGGAAGTATATAAACCCGCATCGACCGAAGCCACCTTCCTTTGGCCGGAACAGCGGTCCACAGTATATTGTTCCGAAGGCTTTAAAACAACCGTACGGCCTTGTTCCGCAATCCTGACACTTCCTTCCACCAGAGTGGTTTGCCAATAGTTGTCTTCGCGGTAAGTACTCACATTGAAACTGGTTCCCAACACCGTAATTTCTCCATTCTCAGTCGATACCTGAAAAGGAGCGGTTGTATCTCTGCACACTTTAAAAAAAGCTTCTCCGCAAAGCTGTACTTCCCGCTTACCGGCAGCAAACCGGACCGGGAAACGAATCGTCGTTTCGGAATTCAGCCATACCTGTGAACCGTCGGGCAGCCTCACCATATATTCACCCCCTTTCGGTACGATCAGCGTATTATACGCTGTAATCGTGGAATCTTCCGTACTCCCGGTTTCATATTTCAGCTCTCCCCCTGACGTATCGTTGGTAATCTTTACCCCTAATTCCTCGATATCCCGAATTTCTGTCTGAGTTCCCAGGATAATTCTTTCCCCACTCGCCAATATCAATTCTGCTTTCGAAACGCCCGGTAGAATAACATCCGTCAATTCTCCCGTAACCGGAAGTGCGGACTCCCTGTTATACGTTACCCACCCCCAGACAGAAAAAAATAAAACAGTCACAGCCGCAGCATATCTGCACCAGCCGGGTACGCGCCATCCACCGGCCGTCTGTTTCTCCACCCTCCGCCAGGCCCGGTCGATATCGTACTTCTGCTTCTCCGCAGCTTTCATACTCCTGCGGGAGACCATCATTACATCCAGCATCTGCTTCAGCTGCGGATCATCGTATCCGACCGCTTCTTCCTCCTCTTTTTTATCTCTTCTCCATAAACCAGAAAGCCGTTGCCATAAATCTTCTGAAAATGGTACACTCATGACCTTTATATCTTTAATTTTATATAAAGGCAACTAAGTTTAAAAACGGGTGAGTGAAAAAGAAAAAAAGTTACTTCATCTCTTTATAAGTTGCACAAGCAATCAGTAACAACAGGTTCGAATTTTTAAATACAGCGATTTTTTCCCGGATTTCACGATAAGCTTTGGAGATATGTGATTTCACCGTATTCACCGATATGCGGAGCTCCTCGGCTATCTCCAGGTATTTTTTTCCTTCCAGACAACTTTTCATAAACACAATACGGCATTGCTGGGGTAAAGATTGAAGGATATGCTGAATTTGTTCCAACTGGGTCTGTTCTTCTTCGGAATAACCGGATTTCAACAGATCGTCCCAATATTCGGACAGTAAACGGGAATGAGTCCGTTCGACAAGTTGATGTTTCAAAATATTCAATACCCGGTGTTTGACGGCAGAAAAAAGATACCCCCGGAAGGATTCCTGCAAACGGATCGTTTCCCGGTTGTTCCAGATATAGATAAATACATCCTGTACCGCATCCTCGGTTTCACTCTTTTCGTCCAGATAAGTCCAGGCATAATGGCACAAGTCTGTATAATACTTTTGAAACAACTGCTCAAAAGCACTCCGGTCACCCTTTCTGACCGCCCCAAAAAGTTGTAAATCTGGATCTATATTTCCGAAATCGTTCATCGGGGACAAATATAAAAAGTATCTCTTTACGATCAAAGAGATACTTTTATGACAAAAGGCTTCCCGCAATCTGTCAATCGGCGATCAATTTACGGTAACGCACCCGCTTGGGCTGGATATCGCCAAGCTGTGCACGTTTGTGTTCCTCGTATTCAGAATACGATCCTTCGTAAAAGACCACATTAGAATCTCCCTCGAAAGAAAGGATATGGGTACAGATACGATCCAGAAACCAACGGTCGTGTGAGACGACAACAGCACAACCGGCAAAGTTTTCCAAGCCTTCCTCGAGAGCCCGGAGGGTATTCACATCTATATCGTTAGTCGGCTCGTCGAGCAACAACACATTGGCATCGGCTTTCAGGGTAAGGGCCAGATGAAGGCGGTTTCTCTCCCCTCCGGACAACACTCCGCATTGCTTTTCCTGATCGGCTCCGGAAAAATTAAACCGGGAAAGATAAGCACGTGCATTAATCTCTCTTCCTCCGACCCGTATCGATTCCTGACCGCCTGAGATCACCTGATAAACCGTCTTTTTCGGGTCTATATCCTTGTGCGTCTGATCAGCGTATCCTATCCGCACGGTTTGCCCCACTTCAAATGTTCCTTTATCGATACTTTCCATCCCCAGTATCATTTTAAAGAGAGTTGTTTTTCCAGCCCCATTAGGACCGATAACTCCAACGATACCATTGGGAGGAAGGGTGAAATTCAGATCATCGAACAGCAACTTGGAGCCGAAAGCTTTCGCCACATGTTGTGCTCCTATCACTTTATTTCCTAAGCGGGGACCGTTCGGAATAAAAATTTCCAACTTGGTTTCCCGTTCTTTCTGATCTTCATTCAATAATGTCTCATAGGATTTCAACCGGGCTTTCCCCTTAGCCTGTCGGGCCTTTGGGGCCATATTGATCCATTCCAATTCATGTTCCAGTGTCTTGCGGCGCTTACTGGCCTGTTTTTCTTCCAGCGCCATTCGTTGGGTCTTTTGTTCCAACCAGGACGAATAGTTACCCTTCCATGGAATTCCTTCTCCCCGGTCAAGTTCCAGTATCCAGCCGGCCACATGATCCAGGAAATAACGGTCGTGAGTAATACAGATTACCGTTCCGGCATACTGTTGCAAATGTTGTTCCAACCAATCGATCGATTCGGCATCCAAATGGTTGGTCGGTTCATCCAACAGCAATACGTCCGGTTGTTGAAGCAGCAAGCGGCACAAGGCAACCCGGCGCCGCTCTCCACCGGAAAGCGTATCCACCACCTGATCCTCGGGGGGACACCTCAGCGCATCCATGGCCCGCTCCAAACGACTGTCCAGATTCCAGGCATCCGTAGCGTCTATCTTATCCTGCAATTCTGCCTGACGATTGATAAGAGCATTCAATTTATCCGGATTTTCCAACACTTCCGGATCTCCGAACTTTTGATTGACCTCCTCAAATTCCTTCAAAGCGTCCACAATATCCTGTACCCCCTCCTGCACAATCTCCTTAACAGTTTTGCCGGATTCCAGCTTCGGATCTTGCTCCAGATACCCTACGGAATATCCCGGAGAAAAAACCACTTCACCCTGATAATCTTTCTCGATACCGGCAATAATTTTCAACAAAGTAGATTTTCCCGAACCGTTCAAACCGATAATACCGATTTTCGCTCCATAGAAAAAAGATAAATATATATTCTTCAACACTTGTTTTTGAGGAGGAAATGTCTTGCTGACCCCCACCATTGAAAAAATAATTTTTTTATCATCCGCCATAATTCATGTAATCTTAATTGTTTTCTGCCCAATCTCCGGCATCGGGTACAAAGATACAATTAAAACGGCGAATTAAATAGGTTTATAAAGTCTGTAAAGAAATTATAAACCTATATAGTCCGACACCCCCGTCCCTCTGGTTTATCTTGCCAGTAAAGGTTCTATTTTTTCCCTATCCGATGGACGGGGAGCAAAAGCATTGATGATCCTGAAATTTTCATCGATCAACAAAAAACGGGGAATGGAAGTAATGTCCCAGGCATCGCCTACCACATAAGGATCGGCCAAAACTTCCTGAATATGAGCCGGCATACCGTCTTTTTTCAATCTCTTGACCCAAAGCTTTTCATTCTGGTCGATCGAAATACCGATAAACCGGATATCCGGATACTTTTCACTCAGTTTCTCGAACTCGGGTAATTGGAACAAACAAGGCAGACACCAGGTAGCCCAAAAGTCGACATACAACACCTTTCCCTTAAAATCGCTCAGCCGCATTTCTTTCCCGTCGATATCCTTAAAAGGAATATCCGGAGCCGGCCGGCCTTCCATCAATTTTGCCCGTTCTTGCAATTTTGCCTGAAAAGAATTACGTAACTCTTTATTCCGGATCTGACGGGAAAAATCGGTATACATCCGATAATCCTTAAGCATCAAGCCCTGATCCAACAATTCTGCATTTTTTAAAACCGTCATCCATTCCCTAAAAGCCGGAGAAAGAGCAAACTGAAACACCTGGGTCTCATGGCATTCCCGTAATATATTCCGTACATCGGAGATTTCAAGATAGCGATCGGAAGCACCGATCTTCTTTAACAAAGGTTCGGCCAGTGTCGCTACTTCCCGATAAAAGGCCTGTTTCTTTTCGAGTTTTACCTCAGGAGCATCATCGTAGTTACTCAATTGCCCCACAGAGAAATAATCCAGATAAGTCGCCAGCCGACAGGCTTCCAGCCGGATTTGTTCCAATTCCCGAAATTCCGGAGTCACTGCGGTCAAATGGGCTAAGGCGTCCAGGCTGGCATCTACAATACTGTCCACCTTATAGCGGTAAACCTCGAAACTCACTTTTTCTTTAGGAAGGCCGAATTCATTTAGCTCCCGTCCTATTTTAGCGATCTCACAACCGCTCAGTTTCGCACTGTTGCGCAAATAGTTATTGGCTTCTATTCCTTTACCGTTAAAAGTGGTTTTCGTAGTATTCCGGTTGAAAATAATCTCCAGATCATCGCCCGGAGTCAAATACAAGGTATTATGTCCCACTTTATAATAGGCCGGTTGTTTTAATTTCAATTTTAAATCGAAACGGCCGTTGGAATCGAGTATAATTTCTATCGTCCTATCATGATAGACTTCTGCTGCGATCCCATCACTATTCATCGATACCCGGTCCAATCCGAATTGTTTCAGCGAACCGGATATCTTCACTACTCCGGCCTTTGCCGATAAAGAACAAGAAACCAGTAACAGTATAAGTAATTTTATGATTTTCATAGGATAAATATTAAATTATTCAACAGCCCTCCAGCTCATTTTTTTGATTTTCATAAGCCCTTCCCAACATGATTTTTCGTCCGCCTCGAGTTCTACCTTATCCGGATTCACTCCCTGGATATATTTTTGCAGTTTTCCTCCGGTTGTCGCATTGTAAGTCGCCACATACAGCGGATTCGCATTCGGTTCGATCGCAGTATCACAATACAGCATCGTAATCGGATCACCCATATCGAAAGTGTAATGCCGTTCATTGCCTTTATTGTAATCGTAAGCATGCAAAGTTGCACCTACGGCATAATACACCACTGTTCTCCGGGAAGAAAAGGCATAAAAATCGGCCTTATCGAAATCTACAGCCCCCGCACCGATCGTATAACAATTCAATTTCGTCGGTCCGGAACCGACTGCCCGGAATTTATAGAGATAATAGGCCCCGGCCGGATCTTTCAGGATAGCGAACGAATTACCGTTAGAGCTCCCGACATCCAGGGTATTTTCCCCATAAACCAGAGTCCGTCCCGTCGTTCCCTGGTTCCAGGGGAACGGATCTCCTGCCTGATCTTCCAGCAAATCGGAAACAGCGATACTGTTCTTCACTGTCAGAAAACGTCGATTCTCCACATCAAACCATAAAAAACCACCCGAATAGCTATTCAATGTATAGAACAGATAAGGAAAAGCTTTATAGTAGGTATTCTGATCCGAAGTCAGACAATTCACCGGATTATTATAATAATCCCCTCCCATCAATAACGTACTGGCATTGAAAATATATCCGTTATTACATACGACTGTGCGATAGTAGCTAGACCCGCCGTTCTTACCAGCCTTATCTTTCACCCGCGGAATAATATCTACCGGTACGAATTCCGTGTCGAACGTCCGATCCATAAACAATAATTTACCGAACACATCACTTTCCGAACCGGCAAAAGTTTTACGATCCATGGAATAAGCCTGGGACCCGGTCAATACCCATAACTTGATATAGTTACTGTTTCCTGCCGCTCCTGTATGGATAATATCCACCGGATTTTTCAGGACCGGCAGCCCGCTGTTTTTCAATAATTCTTTGTATAAAACCGTATCTTTCACCATCGACAACATCTGCACATCTGCCTCTCCCTGAGCATTTTCACCGATCAGCAAGATACCTTTCGAATAAGCGGTTCCTACTTTCAATGTAGAAGTAGCCACCGTCACGACACCGGTTTGCCGGTCAGTCACCCTGAAATACAATACATAATCATTACGCGGTGCTAATTCAACCCGATAGTTCAATATCCGTTCCGTACCGATCAACTCTGTCGAATTATAAGCCACGTTAGCCCTCCATTCATAAGCAAAACGGGTGGTATCCCCGATATTTCCTTCCGTTACCGTCACCGTAGGATCGATTTCCAGCACACTTTCCCGGTAAACCGTTTCATAAACCGACTCCACCCCCTCTATGTTCACCTCACAAATGTCGTGATAATCGTACGAGCCTTTGTCATCATAGCATGCCGTCAACCCTAATGCGAATACAATAATATATACTAATCTTTTCATAATTATTTCTGTTTAATCGTAATAACCTTCTTCCGGTACCCAGGGTACACCTACTTTCGATAACCAGGGACAACCGCTGAACCACATCAAACGCCCATCCTCTTCCAAAACCGGTTTTTTGTCATTGTAGCATTGGATCAGATAGGTGGACATAGATTTATATATCAGCATTTGCAATGCACTCGGCATAGTTTCATTACTCATAAAATCATTATACGTCAAATTAAAACGCTCACAAATCAATTCCAGTTTTTTCCGGCTGAAAGCGCCCCAATTTCCGGATTCATACCCTCCATTATAGGGAGAAACGGCAGTACCGACCCAAACTTTAGGCTCTACCATAAAATCAGCAATACGCAAGGTATGTAATGAAGCATCGAAATGCTCATACACCGGCCCGGTCCGGTGTGAACCGATCAAGGCATCCCATTCCGGGAAAGCCAGAGAAAAATATTCGTTAGCCACCAATCTCAAGCCCAATCTCTGTTCTTTTTCCTGCAAGATATCGGTACGTATCAGGCGGACTTCCACCTCAGCGGCTGACTCACCGGCCTTGATCACACCTTCACGGGTCAAGGGCAGATAATCCACATTTTCCGTCAGATCGGTACTATCGGGATTGACTTCCACCAGAAAAATCCGGTCATACGTTTTCACCGGCCCGGTAGCCATCACCTTCACCGACAGCGTTGCGGTATCTCCCGGCAAACTGATAAAATTGACATTCGTATAAGGTTGGTAAGGCCAAGTTTTTTCACTGCCCCAGGAATCTCCCCATTGTACGGCAAAATAAACTCCTTCCAATCCTTCATAATCCATCAGGTCCTTTTCACAACCCGACAACATCAAAGGTAAAATCCATATATAATATAAAATTCTTTTCATAATCATTCATTTGAAATATCTGTACTACTGATTCGTTGATCGGTTTCGCTTTCCGGAAGCGGAACGACATACTTGGTCAGTTCTACGTTCTTCGTTCCTGTAGCCTGATTTCCATCGGGGATATTTACCATTTCCTGGCGTTTATAGAAAAAGAACAGTTGCCCCTCACCCAACATTTCTTTTTTATATTCATTCGCCAGAATATTGATCCGGTTGTCTTCCGTCAGGGCAAGGCTGTTACAGTTTCTGGCATTACGGAAAGTGTTCAGGTAAACGGAAGCTTCGCCCAGCTTACAACATTCAACCGCAATCAGATACATTTCGCTCATCCGGATCAGAGGAATCATATATTGCCGGCTGGCCGTCACATTATCCTGCTTTTCGAATTTACGATGATAGAGTACCGAAGTTCCGTTTTTATTATAAGTAGACCAAACCGAATAACGATAATCATTCTCATTATCGTATAAATCATCTCTCCGGGCAGTACCGGCTAAGGTGAGAATACTGGTCGACTCGAGTGTCGGAGCAAACAAATCCTCATGTAATTTTTCCCGGGAAGAATGATAGGTGCCGAACAATACTTCGGAATAAAATACCCGGTCGGGATTCGATGAAGTAGCTTCACTATTCGTTACAAAAGGGAAAAATTCCGCCCCTTCAGCCTGTCCTTCGGCAATTACTTCTTTGGCCGTAATAGCAGCCTTTTCTTTATCCCCTCCCCAAAGCTGAACCCGGGCCATCAGGCCCTTTGCTGCAAAATAATTCATCCGGAAACGCCGGTAATTCAAATCTGTATCGGAAAATTCCTCTTCCACAAAATAAGGATCCGTATCTTTCAGCAAACCGACAGCATTTTTCAGATCGTCGAGAATCAATCCGATGACTTCCGATCCGGACAGTAAAGGAGTAACCGTCTGATCCGAATTCGTCTGATAAGGAATACTTTCTTTATCCAATTCGGAGGTCAGGGGACCGAACAGACGCAACATATCAAAATGAAGCATAGCCCTTAAAGCCAAAGCCTCCCCTTTGATCGACCCCTTCCAGACAGGCGAAAGTCCGGCTTTATTTTCATCACATTTTTCGATAATCGTATTGCAACAGGCAATCACCGCATAGCATTTCTGCCACATGTTATCGAACAGGGCCTTCTCATCGTTTCCGGTATAAACCAAACCTCCATAGTTATAGAAAGCATGCGACGAAGAAGCAACACTGTAATACTGTCCCATCACATCCAAAGCACCGGCAGTCAGGTTTCGGCCATACAATTCATTCGTATTCAATTCAATATACACCCCGTTCAATGCCTTCACAAATCCCTCCCGGTCATTGAAAAGCATCTCCTCCGACAAACGATCCGAAGGCGTCACATTCAGCCATGACTCACAGGAATAGAAGGATAGCAGAAGTAAAGCCAGACCGTATTTGATGATGAAATTCAACTTTTTCATTTTCATTCGTTTTAATTTAAAATCTTAATCCCAAAGACATGGATACCGAACGGGCAAAGGGATAATCGATACCCCGTTCATTTTTCACGGTTGAAATCCGGAAAATATCGTTCATATAAGCTCTTACCGTCAATGATGAAGCGCCGACCGATTTCAGCCATTTTCCCTGGCTCTCGTACCCCACCGATATAGACTCTCCTGAAAAGACGTTGTTGTCGGCGACAAACCGGGAAGACATCGGCGTATCGGCTGTCGTTGAAATCGCCCGGAATTTAGCATTATCGCCCGGTTCTTTCCAACGATCGTACAAAGCCCGCTTATCCTGATTATAGTGGACATCACTGAACGAAATATTTTCTACCTTATTGTACAAGGTCTCCATAAAGATCTGCCCACCCAACCGGTAACGGAAATTGGCAGAAGCCGAAAAACCTTTATAGTAAAAAGACATGCCGACAACCCCTTCCAGTTTCGGATCACTATTTCCTACGACCACCTCATCCTCGACATTATAAGCAAAACTCTGGGTACCGTCTTTATGCAAAAAGATCTCACGTCCCGTAGCCGCATCTATTCCGGCAGAGCGGACAGCCCATAAATCCGAAGGACTTCCGCCATCGTAATACCGCAACATATTCTTGGTCTTATTTTCATCATTGAACCGGGACAGACAGGAACTGACATTCCGGTATTCCGAAGTCAGATGCCGCAAGGTCGCGTTTACCTGCCAAAGCAAGTGTTCTTTTTTCAACAAAGCATAATTCAGCACAACCGTATATCCTTTCGTCACCTGTCCGCCGACATTAGCCGGAACGGAGGTACCTCCCGTAGACGAAGGAACTCCGGTATAAACCAACAACGGATCGGTTTTCTTTGAAAAATAATCGAAATTCACCCGCAAACGGTTATTAAACACCACTAAATCCAAACCGATATTCCGGTCCAGCGTTTTTTGCCACTCCAGGTCCGGATTTCCGAAATTATTGATGATAGCGCTGACTCCCCAAGGATTGGTGTGATGATTATTATAGGTATAAATTTTCATCGCAATATAAGCATCGAAGTTCTGGTTTCCGGGATTTCCGATCGAAGCCCTCAGTTTCAGCATATCCAGCCAACCGGCCCCTTCCAGAAAATGTTCGTTGTGGATATTCCATCCAAGTCCCACCGACCAGGTATTGGTAAAAAGTTTGTTCACCCCGAAAATGGAAGCCCCGTCTGCCCGCCAGTTGGCATCCAGCAAATAACGGTTGTCATAAGCATAACCGAGATTCACATAATAGCTGGCCGTCCTTTTCTTAACATCCTGATATACTTTTTTATCTGGATTATATTCCTGAGCAAAAGAAGGGTTGGAAAATTCATCGTCGATAAATCCCCGCATAGTATATCCGTTCAGATTCGAAGTCGACTGGGTAAAACGCATTCCGGCCACCGCATTTACCATATGCCGTTCTGCCAGTAATTTTCCGTAGGTAACACTCAAATCACCGTCATAACCGAAAACGTGTTTTTCCGATTCCGTATAGGCCCCTTTCTCATTATCTTCCTTACCCACAAATTCCGAATTGAAAGGCGAAGAAAATTTCTCTGCCTGCTCGTTGGATTTATTCACCCCTATCCTCGCCCGGATCCTCAATTCGTCTATTACCCGCCAATCGGCTTCAAAGTTGTTGGTTATCCCTAAAGTATGGGTACGATCGAAATTTGTATTAGACAAATCGTAAAACGGTCCGTATACATTTTCGTTTATTATTCTAAAGGTATTTATATCAAAATAAGAAAAAGACTCCAGCACTTTTACAGGTTCTCCGTTTTCGTCCGTTTTCCGGTAATACGGATTGGTTTGGGCGAATCTTTTAAAAGAAACGCTCTCCCGTTCTGCCCTGGTATAATCCACATTCAAAGAATTGGTAAAAGCTACACGGCCTTTCCGGTAAATGAGCCGGACATTTCCATTCAATACATCCCGGTCCGATCCCTTCATCACTCCCTGGGTTTTTCCGTAACTCACCCCGACACCATAACGCATCACTCCGTCGCCACCTTCCAGAAACAAATTGTGTTTGTGTGTCGTAGCAAAACGCAGGGGCTCGTTCATCCAGTAGGTATCCACCCCTCTCCGCACTTCCTGCAAACGCATATTATATTTTCTTTCCTGCTCGACACTTCCCAAATACCCGTCCGGTCCCCAGCTTTGATAAAGTCCGGAAAGCAATTCGAACTGCAATTTTTCCTCGGCATTCATCAAATTATAATCCGACAGATCGGCAAAAGTAAAATTCAGGTTACCGGTATAATTCAATCTCAGCTGCCCGGCTTCGGGAGCTTTCGTTTCTACGACCACGACTCCATTGGCTGCTTTCGATCCATATATAGCGGTAGCGGCTGCGTCTTTCAGCACAGTAATACTCTGTACCCGGTCCATACTCAAATCACTGATCGTCGCCAGAGTCGACTCGAAACCGTCGAGGATAAATAACGGTTGGTTGGGATCGGTATTATATTCTTCGGTCAAACCGATTACACTGGTTTTCCCCCGGATTTCGATATTGGGCAAATGGTTGGGGTCCGAACCGAAGTCATTGTTTTCGATAATGGCAAACGAAGGATCGAGTGTCTTCAGACTTTCGAGTACATTCGAGTTACCGATCATCTTCAGCTCTTTATTGGTAAATGTAGCCGACGAACCGGTAAAGCTTTCTTTCTTTCGGGTAAAAATACCGGTCACCACGACTTCGTCCATCTCGGCCACTTCTGTAACCAAGGTGATATTCAATTCTTTTTCTCCTTTCCATCTCACCGCTTTCTTTTCCATACCGATAAACGAATATACCAATGTCAATTCCTTCATCTCAGGCACAGATAAGACATATTTTCCGTCAGTATCGGTCACCGTACCCAGCGAAGTACCCTGAATCTGTACCGTTACTCCCGGTAGCAAACTGCCTTTTTCATCCGTCACCTTACCGACAATTTTCACTTCCTGAGTTTGTTTCTGCGGTACACTTTTCTGTTCCCGGATAATCACCAGATCATCTTCGATCAGGAAAACAAAGGGACTTCCTTTCAAACAATCTTCCAAAACTTCTTCGAGGCCCACCCCTTTCAAATCCACCGAAACCGGTTGGAATTGTTTCACTGCATCACTGTCATATACAAACTTATATTCGCTCACTTGCCTCAAATATTGAAACACATCCGCCAAAGAGGCTTTTTTCATCGAAATGTCGAATTTTTTTTGTTGTGAATAGACTGCAGCCTGTAAATTCAGCGAACACACGAGTAGAATCAACACCGTCTTCATCATAATCAACATACGGGGTAATTTCGTGAGTACGAAACTACCGTTCCTTAAATTTTTTTTCATACATTTGTAAATAAAGTTAATAATACGCTCTACTCCCCACGAAGGAGTATCGATATGTTAATGTAAAGCAGTACATGTGCCCGCATGTATTGCTTTTTTAATATATCCTACTGTTCGATAACCACCGTTTTTCCGCTTACCCGAAACCGTGCCCGCCCGGTCTTTTCAAGCTTCGATAAAATGGTTGCGATATTTTCATACCGCTGAATATCCAAAGAAAAATGGGCTTCCTTCAAATCCGGTTTGGCGAAAAAGAATTCCACATCATACCACCGGGCCAGTTTGGTCATAATTTCCTCGAGCGATGCCTCGGTAAAATGGAATAGTCCGTTAGTCCAGCCGATATAATCTTCCGCCACCACCTGTTTCAGAGTAAACCGGCCTGCTTCCACCGCCAATTGCTGATCCGGCTGTAATACCTGAGTTTTATCCCCGACAGCTACTTCTACTTTACCCCTGACCAGCGTAGTCGTTACCCGGGAATCCTCCGGATAAGCTTCCATATTGAAAAGGGTTCCTAATACTTTTACCGCCAAATCAGCCGTTCTCACGACAAAAGGCTGTTCCTCCTTCCGGGCTACATCGAAACAAATTTCTCCCTCCATTTTCACCTCCCGCAGCTCCCCCGTAAAACGGACGGGATAAGTCAGGCGAGACTCCGAATTCAACCACACCCGCGTTCCGTCGGCCAAAACTAATTCGTATTCTCCTCCACGCGGTACAACAATCGTATTCCATTCCGTTTTTTCTTCCCGATCCTCCTTCCCGGCATCGTATTTCACCATTTTTCCGGTCGTTACAATCGTAGTTCCTCCCGCAACAGCAATCGTTTGGCTCGAAGAGTCGCCTATACTCACCTGTTCTCCGTTTCCTAAAATCAGTGTCGCCCTAAAACCTTTCGTCCCCCCTGATGTTCCGGCAACCACCGGTTCGGCAACAGGCTCTCTCATCCATAAAAATGTTATACCCAAACAAATAACCACACAAGCAGCTGCTACTGTTACCCACCAATTGAATACCCGCTTTTTCCGGAACAGTTTTTGTTCAAATCCTTCCCATTCTTGCTTTAGCTCCAAATAATCCGGATAATCAATATCCCGAAGCAATCTTTCCCGGATTTCCATATACTCCCTTGCATGCTTTTCAGAAGAGTTTTTCCACACCTCCAAATCCTCCGCCTCACGTCCAGAAAGTACTCCGATCAATTCGCATGCAATCAACCGGGCAATTTCATATCGTTTTTCTAATTCTTGCATTGCTTCAATCAATTATCCAATATTCAATTTTTTTTCTCATTTTTTATATATAACGATCCAATTTAAAAAACGGGTGAGTAGAAAATCCAAAAACTGGATTGAAAGCCAGGCTGCTTCTAATTTATAAAAAGTTGTCCGAATTATGATTTTGTTATTTAATTTATTATATTTGCAAAAGAATTACAAATTTGGAGAATAAAATGGTACTTGAAATTCGTTTGAGCAACTTCTTCTCAATTAAAGATGAGGTGGTACTGGATATGCAGGCAGCAAGCATACAGACCAAAAAAGCAAAGGAACTTGAAGAAAATACATTTGTATGCGGTAATGAGCGCTTGCTTAAAACTGTTGCCATTTATGGTGCAAATGCCTCAGGAAAGAGCAGTGTTATCAAGGCTATTCGCGCTTGTGTGGGAATGATATTCTCATCTCACAATTACAACGAGAATACGATATTTGCCTTTACTCCATTCAAATTCGGGAGCATTGGCAAACCAAGTACATTCTTCATTCGCTTCCTTCTTGAGGGTATCGAATATGAATATTCTTTTGAACTCAATAAAGTTGAGATACTGAAAGAGGCTCTGTACTACTATCCCAATGGTCGTCGTTCACTGATATTTTCTCGTGATGAGACAAAGGGACCCGACAAAAAGGATATCTATGAATTCCGTTCGGTGATTCGCCGCCCTATGGATGTTGCTGCCAATACATCCAGGAAAACGCTTTTCGTGTCGCGTGCCAGTCAGATGGATCGTGATGTTGCAAAAGATGTTTTCCGGTATTTCAATGAGCGTTTTATTCTGAATTATTTCGGATATAATTCGTTCTCTGTCGAGCGCTTGTTGAATGAGAACAAAGAGCAGTTCCTTAATGTGCTGCGAATTGCCGACAGCGACATTGTCAAAATCGACAGCCGGCACGAGAATAAAGTCCTGTCTACTGCAGTGATTGACCCTGCAGACAATCAAATATTGTCAGTAGAAGATATTCAGAAACCACAGCTGGTCATTACGACCTATCACAGAAATAACCCGGATGTTCCTTTCAACTTTTTTGCAGAAGAGTCTGATGGAACACAGCGTTTATTCAGTATGATGCTGACGATTCTGGATATCGTCAAGAATAATAAAATCTTGTTGATAGATGAAATTGAGACGCAGTTGCATATAAAACTGGTAGAGTATATTATTGGTTTGTTCAATAAAAGCGAATCGGCGCAGCTGATATATACTACGCACAATACATACCTGCTTAATACCAACAAGTTACGTAAGGATCAGATATATTTTGTCAACAAACGGGATGACGGGTCCTCGGATTTGTATTCGCTGTTTGATTACAAAGATTTCCGCGACGGGCTGGATGCAGAGAAGGCATATCTGCAAGGTCGTTTTGATGCCATCCCGTATATTGACGAACAGACGGATAGTTTTATAAAATAGAAACTGATATGGGACGACAAATAAGAAAGTCCAAAGGCAAAACAATGAAGCCAAACTTCTTTGTTTTCTGTGAAGGGGAGTCTGAGGTTGCCTATATCAGTCACCTCCGTTCACAATACCGTGCGCCTATTCAGATTATCCCAAGAAAGAGCGATTCGAACATATCCGTTCGGTATATAGAGAATTGCAAACGGGAATATGTTGCAACCCAAAATGATAAAACATTTCTAATGTTTGACCTAGATGTAAACGGAATGCTGGAACACCTGCAAAGTATTCCAGATGTAGTATTGCTGGTGTCGAATCCGTGTATTGAGTTGTGGTATTTGCTACACTTTGAGGAGTGTCATGCCGAACTAACTCAAAACGCTTGCATAAAAAAACTGAAAAGACATCTTGAACACTACACAAAGGGAACTTTGGCATTAAATGAGAAACAGCAACTGTCCGAAAAGACATCAAAAGCAACAGCAAGAGCCAAGGTGTTGAAGACATATAATAATCCATCAACTACCATCTATAAAATGATAGAATTGCTGGAAAGTTCGTAATTTGAAGATTATGAAGAATAGAGAAATAACATCAGCTATTACCAGAGAATTTACGAGAGATACAGACTAAACAATAATGAGAGTTTGTGTTTTACATTGGAAAATAAAGGCTTGTAAATCTCAAAAAAACAATCAAAAATGTATATTTGCAAAAACGTTTATTTATTTTATCCGTTTCAATTTTTAGACGAACGTTTTTCACAGGATGTTGACCAATAGCCAAGGATTTAAAAGATTTTTCGAGCTCTATTTCGAACCCGTATACCGTTTTGTCCGGAAATATACGGAAGAAGATGCTATTGCCCGGGACATTACACAGGATACATTTATCCGGCTTTATGAGCGCAGAAGGGATTTCGACGTGCCTGAAAAAGCAAAATCTTTTATCTATATCACAGCCCGGAATCTCTGTCTGGATCATCTTAAACACCAGAAAAATAAAACAACAATACCAACAGACACAATCGGTATCAGAGGCCAAAGACCCGGATTTTTTACATGAAATCACCTATCAGGAAACTTTGCGGATTCTCCATCAAGCTATCGATACTCTTCCCCCTCAAACCCGAAAAATCATTTTATTGGGTCTGAACGGAAAAAACAACAACGAAATCGCCGAAGCCCTGAACATTTCGGTCAACACGGTAAAATCCCTGAAAAAAAGTGCCTACACCAGTTTGAGGGGGCAATTGAAAGATCCCATGCTCTTCCTGCTTTTCTTATTAATCGATAGTTAATCAGCAATCACAACGTATATATAATAATTGATACTGATTTTTAGAATCAACACCTAAAGCATATATCTGATTTTCTCCATCTCCGCAAAGACCATATATCTCATAATCTTTGGGAAAGTCATAGCGATATCGGGGACGTCCTTCCCAGGTCCAAAATAATAAATAGCGTTGCCCGTTATTTTGATAGAGAGTAATGATGTATTTTTCTGAATCTATTGACAATCCCGGGAAAAAATAAAAAACCAACTGCCTCTCCAGATTGAGTTGGTCTTGAAAGGTAAGCAAAGTGTGAGGAATCGAAATTCTTTTTACGGGTTTTATCGTAAAGCGATCTACATCTATCAAATCGAACAATTGATAATATTTTCTGAAAACTGCAAATCTGTTTCTGTTCTTTTGCTTGATAATAAACGCGTCATTCCAATAGTCGGGAGAGAGTAAAGTCATTTCCTTTTCTGTAGGAGGATAACAGGAAGTTGAAGGATAAAAAGCCTGATGAGACTGTTCATATACACCATATCGTGTTTTTTTTGTCGTAGTCTGACCGAAAAAATAAGTTGCTGTTTCATCTGTCGGATAAACACTAACAAAATAATAGTCGTCTAACCAGTTAAAAGAATCCTTGTTTCTGATACGAAAAGAATAAGTCGCGACCTCTTTGATCGTATCGCGAATTAGTATATCCATCCTGCATTTCCTGGCCAATTGAATACTTGTTACCATACTATCATTCAGTTTGTATAATAAATGGGCACCATCGACATTCTTATATTGGGAAAGTATCTTTCCGGGAATATGATAGGTATGAAGAACTGTCCCACGCATTGCATGACACCTGTCCCATATAACATAATCTTTAAGCATAACCATTGAAACCGTATTACTCAAGATATCGATATCTGTCGTATATACAGGCAATAATTCCAAAGTACCTTTATCGCTGAACTGACTTAAAAACGGATTAGAAAAAGAACAACCAGTCAATACTAACACCGGAATCATAATGTATCTAAATATCATTTTCCGCTCGATCGATTTCATTTTTATACAGGGTAGCTATTTTATTTGAAATAATAGGGTTACCTATTACTACAATTTTTCCGTTAGGATCGATTAAAAATGTGTTCAACAATTTATTATCTGGCAATTTATTCATTTTTATATAATGATTTTCAGGATCATATATAATGGGCTGTGTAAAATGAATGGATCTTTCATTCATGATTTCAAAAGATGAATATATCTCAGCATAAATAAAACACAGAAACCTTACCTTATCTGGTGGGAATTGTGATAAAAGTTGTTTCCATTTTATAAGATCTTCAACGCAAGCATAACAATCCCCATAAATATAAGTTGTGATTCTATAAATTGAATCACTCGTATATTTAGCAGGATTTTGAAGATAAATCGAATCACTACATTGCTTAATTAAAATATGCTGAGGTAATTTAAGTTGTCTATTTAAATATTGATTAACAAATTGAGTATATTCTTTTGTCGAAGTTTGGCATGAAATACAGGATATAAACAACAAAATACAAATATTTAGCTTCATTACTTTAAAGTTTAAAATGAATCAAATTGTAATTTTCTCCAATTAAAGCGATACCATAAAAATTTAATGAATCATCTCCAGTAAAATTTAATAAATGACAGGGAAGTTTATAACTATTCAAAGGGTTTCCATCCCAATCAAAGGTCAGAATAAACTCCGAATGATCTTGTTTGTATAAAGCACACACATACTTCGATAAACCGACAAGTTTAGAGGTGAAGACACGATTGGGTGTGCCTTTTTCACTCGGTCTATATACCCCGGACACCATTTTCCATTTAAAATGTGTAAAAATATTTCTTTTCACTAATATCAGTGAGTCATTTTTTATTTCTAAAACATCGATTATGTGGTGTTTATCTTTAAAAGCCATATACTTCTTCATTCCAGGGTGACGAACAATATGACTGTAATATATTCTAGATTTTCCGTTCAAGGTCAGATTGTCATTCACCCCTTTAGGATAAGATATAAAGGGCCTTAACATTTTACTGTTACGATTATATAAAGCATAGTTTTTTTCTAAATTACCAGTTCCTGTAACAAAATAAATCGAGTCGTTTCCATAGTGGACATCTAGCATAAAATGATTGGTCGGATAGGAAGGTAAAAAAATGATGGTATCATTACTTAATTGCAAAAACATCAATTTGGCAAGAGTCCTGTCAAATATGAAAAGAATACTATCATTAATTTTTTCTAAACCGTATCCTTCAGTAAATTCATTATTTCCTCTTCCCCTTTTACCAAAATTATTTTTTTTATAATGAATTAAATCTATGGATGAAAAAATAGTATCTCCCGTAAATTGTGAATAAATAATTTTATCTTTCATTTTGACCATGCTAGGTATAAAATCCACAACCAAATCGGTAGAATCCAGCACGGTAATTTCAATATCATGAGAAGGTATGAAATTTTTTAAAAAGTTGTTTTTTGTATTCTGAGATCTATTGCATGAGAAAAGCAGGAATAAATGACAGAGTAAGATAAAATATGGACTCTTCATCATACTAGGTATTTTAATCAAAATATCAAATAAAGTTCTGAACACATAGTAATAAATACTCTATATCCAGAACATACTATATTTCTCTATAAACTAATAACAATTTAATCCTACATCTATTGCATGTTTTTCAACCCAACCTCTTCCTTGATAACCAGGGCAAAAATGGCTTTGTCCATCATTAATATATCCTGTTTTATTTCCAGGATTATTGGGATCGGCAGGTACGCTATAATCATAATATAGACAGCCATGTTCTTCTTCCGGACATTTAACACAAATGCATGAATATTCACCTGCAGCAGAAGCAGAACTTGCTTCCAATAAAGTCTTCAAATTGACTTTATTTTCATGATCAGCTGTTAAACGAGATTCAACCATATTTATTATGGTTAGGATAAATAAAATTCCTAATAAATATTTTTTCATAATATTGTAATTTATAATTCTCTCAATATTCTCACTCATTTATACAATATAATCTTCACCTAGTGATAATTATAACAATATATTTACTTACATGATAGCCTCTCTTTCTTTTTACGTTATTTTCTCCTGAATTCCCATCAGTTTGTTTTCAATTTTTACACCATCAGGTGATATTCAGCAATAAAGATCAGTTTAATTATTGGGAAAATGAAACATTTGACACAAAGTTTTGTCCTATATTTGTCCCATGAATTGTTAAATCTGGCCAGAAAAACTCAATATCATGCAAAGAAAATTCGAATAAAGAATGCAGTTAGCGGGTCCTTTATTTTTTTTCAATCCGGTCAAAACGGTAAGAGAAGGAAAGCATATAATAATCCTGCGTACTGGTCGAACTATTCATCCGGGTATACAAATCGGTCACGGAATAGTGCACCTGACTGCGGTCACGGAAGATATCGTTGGCCCGGAATACCAATTCGGCCTGTTTCTTTTTACCGAATTTCTTACCCAATTCAAGGTTCAGACGATTATTCGACCGGCTGGTCACTGTCCCTGTTTTGTTCCAATAATAAGTATAAAAATAGTCTCCTCCCACAAAAAAACCTTTCCAGAAAAGCCACCTGCAATTGGCCATTACCATCTCTTCGAGATTCTGAGCTTTACCGGTGGATGAATTCCGGGAATGGGAATAGCTTGTAGCATGCCGGCAATAAAAGTCGAAATTCTCCGATAAGTCGGTATTGACGCCGATACTGATTTGTCCCCGATGCATCTGAGTGACATTCTGCTGATCATCGTAAATCGAGGGTTGATGCGAATAACTGTAATCTCCCCCGAAATCCAAATGGATTTTTTTCACCGGCATCGAATAATTGGTATGTACATTCATACTCCACATCCCATTCAAATTCACCGGCATGGTCAACGAACCTCCCTTCGACACCAAATATCCATCGATCAAGGTGTCTTTACCGATAAATTTTACATTGGAAGAGATCTGATTGATCGTCTGCTGTACATCGAAATTAGCCCAGAAAAACCGGGAATTCATCGGTTCCGAACTGGTATACCTCATCGAAAGATGATGCGAATAAGACTTTTTCAATCCAGGATTTCCCTTAGATACTTGTAAGGGATTGCTGACATTCAATACATCCTGCAATTGCACGGCCGACGGAGAAGAAGTATTTCCATTGTAGTTGACACTGACATTCCGTTTCTCACTCATCCGGTAGGATAGCTCTGCCCGGGGTGAAATATCGAGATAGTTGGATCCGACCAAAGAATCGGGTTTTCCGATAAACCTGTTCCGGTTTTCCATCTGCATCAGACGCAACGAACCACCCCCGTTCAGCGTAACTTTCTCTTTATGATAATTATAATTTACCCCGAAATTCTGACTGACTTGTTTATTGATCGATTTATTCGTTAAGGCCGTATCTATCCCGATCAGCTCTTCGAATACGGCATCCCGGTAAGCCAGGCTATGCCGGTCCGACTGATCTTTACTCGTCAGGAAATGATAATTGAAGCTAATACGCGCAAACTTCGTCAAAGGCTCGGAATAAGACAATCCGGTACCCATTGAATAGTTTATCCGTTCATTATCGTTTTTCTGAAAACGCAAACTATCTCCCCGCTCGGTTATTTTCTCGTGTATATGCTGATAATCACCGGAATTCGATTCATTATACCCTCCACTGAATTGAAATGTCAAGGTACGTCCTGTCTTTTTAAAAGCATGCATCCACGAGAAATTACCTCCTGCCCGTTTACTATCGTTTTTATTGATGGCTTTCGTTTCTGTTCGATTTAAGGTATCCCCGTTTTCCATACTGCTATTCCAGGACAAACTCTCCTGATTTCCCCGGGAAATAGTAAAATCGGGATTGAACCGGATCCGGTTCTTGTCATTGATCTTGTAATCCAGACTAAAATTAACTCCATGACTTTGATTATCCGAATTCGAATGACTCTCATTATCGTACACGCGGCTTTCATAATTCCCGGTAGGCAAATATTCCTGACGGGAAAGGGAAGCAGAATTATTTACGTTCGCGTTCCAACGGTAATTTCCGCTCACCTGCAGTTTCTTATTGATCTGTGACGAATAATTACCCCAAAGTCCATGGTTCTTATTTTTGTTCCCTTCATCCCGGTAACGGGCATCCGGCAAGTCGTTCAAGGCCATCCGGCCGGCATTTCCGCTAAAAGTAATCTTTCGTTTCCGGTCGAATAAATTCAACGATACAGAAGCAGAATAGGATTTATCTTTCACCTTTTCCAGCCCATAAGCCAGTTCGCCGCGTCCGAACACCTTCATCTGGTTGGGATTCCGGGTTTCGATATTCAATGTACGTGATTTACTCCCATCGTCATAACCCGAGAATTTAGCCTCCTCACTTTTATCATCGTACATTTTTATACGGGCAACGAGTTTAGCCGGAAGATTCTTCAAAGCCGCAGCAGGATCATTGATCGCATATTCCATCCCATCGATGGTGATTTTTTTCACTTCCTGCCCCTGGGCCATAATTTTCCCGTCTACAATCTCGAAACCCGGCAATTTCTTCAACAGTTTTTCCAGATCGGCATCTTCAGCCAAGTGGACAGCCGCCGCATTGAACTGTAAGGTATCTCCTTTCTGCACAGTGAGCGGAGGCCGTGCCGATACCACCACTTCGTCGAGAATAAGTGCTTTCAGGGAAATGTCCCCGACAGCAGTATGTCCTTCCAACACAACTTTTTGTTCCAACGGCCGGAAACCGACAAAAGAGACTTTCAGCCACTGTTCGCCAGCCGGTAATTTCCCGACATCGAATTTTCCCAGCGAATCTGTAACAGCTACCAAAATTCGCTTTATCCCTAAAAAAATATGAGCGCCAGGGAGAGGCTTCCCATCCTCTCCGCTGACCACTCTGCCCGATAAACGGCAAGAGACCGAATCCGACAATACCTGAGCCTTTAAACTGCCTCCCAAGCACAGCAGACAAAGCAACCATACTATCTTCATCGTCCTCTGTCTTTTATCGTTTTTCTGAAACAGAGGGAGGGACCGCCCGTTCGGCCACACCTCGTTTATAATTCGGACGGCTGCTCATCACAAAGTGTAAATCCGCTCCATCCTTAATATCATTATAGGTTATATACGACTTATCGTACTTCTTCCCGTTCAGATATACTTCTTTCACAAACACATTTTTAGCCGACCAATTCTTGGTAGTCATCCGAAGATGTTTACCGTTGCTCATCTTCATATCGACCGCAGCAAGCCCGGGAGAACCCAGATTATACACATTGCTGGACGGAGCTGTCGGATAGAATCCCATGGTATTGAATATATACCAGGCCGACATCTGTCCGCAATCGTCATTTCCACTGAGTGCATCCGGCTTATTCCCATAAAAGGTATCCATGATATAACGCACCTTCTCCTGGCATTTCCAGGGTTGTTTCAGGTAATTATAGAAATACAGGATCTGATGGCAAGGCTCATTACCATGCCAGTAAGCCCCTACCCGTCCCTGAATATCGTGTGCCCCGGGGATATTATCGGCCATCTGGGTAACGAACATCGAATCGAGGCGTTCCCGGAGCAAATCTTCTCCGGCTTCATTGATATACCCCTGCACATCATGAGGAACATACCAGGTGTACTGTAAGGTGAAACCTTCGGTAATATCCCCCCAGCCATTGACAGATCCCGGACCTTGATAAGCGATCGGAGCGAAAGGAGTGCGCCAGTTGCCTTTACTATCCCGGCCACGCATATATTTCGTCCCGGGATCGATCAGGTTTTTATAAGATAAAGCCCGCTTCATGAAAAATTCATAATCTTCGGTTTTTCCAAGCTTTTGAGCCACCTGAGCAATACAATAATCGTCATAGGCATATTCGAGGCTCTTGGATACCGATTCTTTCTCCTTATCGAAAGGGACCCAACCTAACTCGGTATATTCCGGCAGACAATCATAGTTGGGATTAGTCGCCGTAGTCTTCATCGCCTCGTAAGCCCGTTCATAATCGAATCCCTTCACATCTTTCATGATGGCATCGGCAATCACCGATACAGCATGATATCCGATCATACACCAGGTTTCGTTGCCATAAAACGACCAGACCGGCAACATATGTTCGACACTCTTGTCATAATGGGCCAGCATCGAGTTGACGATATCGGCATTGATATCCCGTTGCACCAGATTGAATAAGGGATGTAATGCCCGGTAAGTATCCCACAAAGAAAAGACGGTATAATTGGTAAAACCCTCTGCCTGACCGATATTTTTATCCAACTCTCTAAACTTCCCGTCTGCATCCTGAAAGATAAAGGGATGCAGGAAAGCATGATAGACCGACGTATAAAAAGTCTCCCTCTGTTCGGGCGTAGCCTCGATCTTAAATTTCGACAACTGCCCTTCCCACAGTTTTTCGCCTTCAGCTTTCAGGCTTGCAAAAGTTTTTCCTTCCAATTCCTGCATATTCAGTTTCGCCCCATCACTGCTCACTGCCGAGACAGCGGTCTTCACCGTAACCACTTCTCCCTGACGGGTCGGGAAACGCATCCAGAAACGCAGGTCTTTTCCCCAGGCTTCGAGACTACTCCGGAAACGGTTAGTATTGTATTTCACCGGAATAGTATCCTGCATAATTCCAAAATCCCGGAAAGGTTTAGAAAATACAGCCGTAAAATAAACATGCCGTTCCGGTCCCCACCCTTTTACCAATTTATAACCGACAAGGGTCGAATCGTTCTCCACCCGAAGATTGCTCCAGGGACAACTCTGCCACAAGGTATGGTTCATGTCCAGCAGGATAAAAGAACTGTCCGACTCGGGATAGGTAAACTGCAGGATTCCGCTTCTAATCCCTGAAGTCATTTCTGCTTTTACCCCATAATCCAGCAGGTCTACGCCATAATAGCCGGGACTGGCCCATTCCTGTTCATGGCTATAGCGGGAACGATAACCGGTATCCGGATTTTCATGCGTCCCCGGAGTGAAATGAATCTTTCCGGTCCCGGGCATGAACAAAAAATCGCCCAAATCGGGGATACCGGTTCCGCTTAGGTGAGTCAGGCTAAAACCCAACAGCGTTTTATGATCGTATTTATATCCGGCTGCCGCATCGTAATAATCGGCATCCGTATCCGGGCTGATCTGAATACCTCCGAAAGGAATTTGTGCCCCGGGATAGGTATTTCCATACCCCGAAGTACCCACCAGCGGCCGTACATAAGAAATCAAAGGCTGTTGCTGTGCACTCACCGTCGCAAAAGCCAACAATCCGCCGACGGTAACCATAAATTGCAATACTTTTTTCATATAAAACATTTTATCCGTTTCTATTTCGTCATCGAATAGGGCTTTTGTTCTTCGGTGAACACTCTTTTCTTATTCGGCGTACTGCTCATTTCAAAAAAGAGCTCTCCACCGTTACAAATATCCTGATGAGTCAGATAAGCTTTATCGTATTCCCGTCCATTCAGTTTCACCGATTTGACATAACGGTTTTTAGCACTGACTTTCGGAGCTTTGATCACCAGATCTTTCCCATTTTCCAAATGTACGGTCATTTCCTTCAGATAAGGAGCTCCCAGTACATACTGGTCGGATCCGGGACATACGGGATAGAATCCCATAGCCGTAAAAATATACCAGGCGGACATCTGCCCGCAATCATCGTTACCACACAACCCGTCGATATTATTGCGATACATCCGATCCATAATTTCCCGCAGGCGGTATTGGGTTTTCCAAGGTTGAGAAGTCCACATATACAGATAAGGAATATGCTGGCTGGGTTCGTTACCATGCACATAATTACCCATCAAACCTTCTTTGGTAATATCCTCGGTATTTTCGTAGTATTTTGCCGGCAATTCCATGGTAAACAAAGAATCCAACCGCTCGATAAAGCGTTTGTCTCCTCCCATAAAAGCCTTCAGGCCATTCACATCCTGAGGTACATAAAAAGAGTAATTCCAGGAATTACCTTCGATAAACCCTTGGCCATGAGTATCCAGCACATCGAATTTTTCCTTCATCTGTCCGGCAGCATTCTTCGGCCGGATAAAACCCAAACGCTCGTCCACCAGATGTTTATAGGCTCCGGCCCGCTTCAGGTAAGTATCGGCCACTTCCCGGTCGCCCATTTTCTTCGCCATATGATAGATCGCCCAATCGTCATAACCATACTCCAGGGTGACCGATGCCGAACTACCGCTCTTTTCCATCGGCACATACCCCAATTCCATATACTCTTTCAATCCTTCGAGGTATGGAACGGTAGAAGTACTCACGACAGCTTCCAGGGCCAGTTTTTCATCCATCGGAATACCTTTCACGTAAGCATCGGCTATGACCGAAGCCCCATGATATCCGATCATACACCAGTTTTCATTGGCCATATGCGACCAGATAGGAAGCAAACCATGTACACTCTGCCGATAATGAGCCAGAAACGATGCCACGATATCTTTACTACGTGACGGATAGAACAAATTGAACAAAGGGTGCAGAGCCCGGTAGGTGTCCCAAACAGAAAATACCGTATAATTCGTGAACTGATCCGCCTGATGGATCTCCTGATCCAATCCCCGGTAAGAACCGTCATGATCCATATACACCGATGGATTGATCATGGTGTGATACATGGAAGAATAAATATTACAAACCTGATCATAATCCCCCTTTACATCGATCACACTCAACGCATCTTCCCATTTCTGTCCGGCCTGCGCACACAACTGCCCGAAATTTTTACCCGCAGTCTCGATCCGCAGATTATTCAATGCACCGCTGGCACTCACCGGTGAAAGTGCAACTTTCACCTCCAAAGGCGTTCCGTCCGACAAGTCGAAATCAAAATAAGCCACGACATTCCGTCCTCCGATTTCGGGAAAATTGCGGTAGATATCGAATTTCCGCCACATTCCGTTATACAGCATCGGTTTCATCTCTTTATATCCGTAACCCCGGATCGGTTTTGAGAAAGTAATCGCAAAATAGGTGTAGTTCACCCGGGCCCAACCATTTGTAATCCGGTAACCGGTCAGCAAAGTATCGTTTTCTACCCTCAGATTGGCCCAAAGCACTTTTCCGTCGTAATTATAAATACCATGTTTCAGATCGAGGAGGATATGTCCGTCTCCTTTCGGGAAAGTATATCTATGTATCCCTACCCGTTCGGTGGCTGTCAATTCTGCCTTCACCCCATAATCCTCGAGCATCACGGAATAATAACCCGGCCAGGCTTTTTCTGTGGCATGTGAAAAACGGGAACGATATCCGCTATCGGGGTTTTCAGCCGTTCCCGGGTTAAATTTAATATCTCCGGTTACCGGCATAATCAGGATATCGCCTAAATCCGAATGCCCGGTTCCGTTAAAGTGCGTATGACTAAACCCTACAATAGAACTATCCCGGTGCTGATAGCCGGCACAATACTCGTATACCCGCGGTTGATAGGTTCCGTTTATATTATGCGGAATCGTATCGGTATCCGGACTGAGCTGTACCAACCCATGAGGTACGCAGGCCCCCGGGAAAGTATGCCCCATGCCGTTCGTGCCGATCAACGGATCCACATAATCGATTTTCTTCTGACCGTTTACCGATAATCCGCATATCAATAACGCCATTGTAAGTAAGTTTCTATTCATCTATCAAAAATTATTTCAGTTTTGTTTATTATGATGTTTCAAATATTCCAAAACAAATTTGAAGGTGTTTTTTGCCGGTTCGTCTTTCGCCTGAGCATATAGTTTTTCTCCCAAAGCAATGTATCTCGCCCTATCGGCCGGCGAAGCCTCGGCTACAATCCGGTCGCAAAACTGAATATAAGGAATTTCCTTGGTCTTGAATTTCGGAAATTCAGTTTCACAAACCGAAATCAACTCTTCCACCCCCTTCTTCAAAGCCGTTTTCGCCACCGTTACATAGGCTTGCAATTCCTCGTTCGTGTTCAGCTTCAAAGCTGCAATCTCACGTCCCAAAGCGGTAAGCTGTTTTTCAGTCCATATTTTTTCTTTCTGCGAAAGGACTTTCAAAAGCTTTTCGGTATACCGTTTATCCAATTCCTGTTCCACCTTTTCCTTACCGACCGTTTTATTGAAACGCTTGTGATTTTTCAACAGCCAGGCTTCATTAGCCGAACCTTCCGGAGTCAGTTTCGGATTGCTGAAAACAAACCAATAGGCCTCTTCCACCTTCTCTTTATCACTCAGCGTATTTATCAACTCGGCAGCAACGGCCTCCATCGCCGGATCATAATACCGAATCAGCATTTTCAGGTACTTCACCATAAATACTTGTTCCCGGTTACCGCTTTCATACTTCGCTTTCAAAGAACCATAAGCTTTCTCTTCATCGAAACTCTCTTCTATACGTTCGATGATCTCGTCCACACTATACGAACCGATTACTTTATGAAGTAACCGGCCTTCTGCATCCAACACCAAAAAAGTCGGATAAGCCCGTACCTCAAACCGTTTCCCCAATTCAGGCCCCTCTCCTTTTTCCATATCATACTTTACACAGATAAACTTCGGATTGAAATAATCTCCGGCTTTTTTCTGCGGAAACACATTTTGAGTCATATTCTTACAAGGCCCACACCAGGAAGTATAACAATCCATAAACACGTACTTCTGCTCACTCTTCGCCTTGTCCAATGCTTCCCTAAAACTCAGGTGTTCAAAATTCACCCCATCCTGTGCAAAGCTAACCAAGCTTATCCATAAAAATGCAATAAAAAGGAATATTTTTTTCATACTATTTTTCATCTATACCATTATACTATGTTTCCGGTATCCGACAGTTTATCGATCCACAAACCTCAAATCCCAACCTCCAATACACCATCGGTACCGGAAACGACACGGCAGAATTTTAATTCATGCCCTCAAAAGACCACCCACTAACACATTTACAAAACTGCCCTCCAACTCATATTTTTCACTTTGGTCAAACCTTTCCAAACTGCCGTCGGATCTGCTTTCAACTCTACCTTATCCGGATTATTGCCCACATAATATTTCCGTAAAGTTCCTCCTTCGGCAGTATTGTAAGTAGCGATAAACAAGGCATCTTTCATCGGTTCCATCGTCAGATCGAATTTCAACATCGTAATCTGATCCGTTGTTTCCAAAGGGATGGTTTCTACCCGTTCATTCCCCTTGTCGTAATTATAAGCATATAAAACATTGTTCTTTACATAAAACAAAACCGAACGGGTCGAAGAGAAAGCATAGAAATCTGCCGTCAAAATATCCGAAGCGACATTAGAAGTTATCTCATACATACTCTTAGTCTCCATATTGTTCACATAAAACTTGTAGATATACGCATTCGTTCCATCCCCCATAAGTGCGAATGAATTTCCGTCGCATACCCACACTTTCGCTTCATTCCAGGTATTTTCCCCATATATCAATGTACGCCCTGTACCTTTTTGATCCCAAGGGAATACATCCGTACTTTTCTGTTCCAATGTATCAGAATAAGGATATAAATAACTCTCTGTCTTATAAAAACGATTGGTCTCTCCGGAATACCAAATAAACTTTTTAAAAGATTGAATACTATAAAAAAGATATTCACTGGCAGGAATGTATTTAGTCATATCAGTCTTCAAACAGTTCAAAGGAAAAGAATACATACCATATGCCAGGATAGATAAAGAGGTGTAAAACAACTTACCGTTACTACATACAACAGCTCTTTGACTTTCAACTTTTCCATCTATATCACTCGGCTGCGGAACGATTGTAACCGGAATCATAGGTTCATTGTAAGACTCCAGTAAAAAATTATCGAATACATTGGACTCGGAACCCTGTAAGGTTTCCCGGTCTAAATAATAAGAACCCGATTCAGTAAGTACCCAAATCTGTCTGTAATCTTCACCTTGCTTACCAGTATGCAAGAACGAAACAGGACCATGCAAAGTAGGTAATCCACTGTTTTTCAGAATATCCTTAAGAATCAGTGTATCTATACCCGCCATAGAAATCATCTGTGCATCTGCATTCCCATTTGCATCTTCTCCCATCAGTAAAATTCCCCGGGAATAAGGAGTCCCGACAGTCACCGTAAATTGCTTTTTCCACTGTACCTCTGTTACTCTATCCCGGATTTTCAAATACAAATTATAAGTTCCGGGAGCCAAAGTAACCGGATAACTGAGTACCCGATCCGTAGAAATCGTATCTTTCACATGGCTATCAGACGGAGAAAAAATCACCCACAAATATTCAAAACGATCTGTATCGGTAAGGTCTCCCTGACTCATCTCTACAAAATCTCCGACATCAATTTTTAGCGTATCAATATTCAACAATACATTGTACATGGTATTGATCTCTCCAAAGGTCACCTCGTTGATATCATGATAATCGTAATTACCTTCATCATCATAACAGGAAACTATACTTAAAAGCATAATTCCCAGCAATATATATAAAATTTGT
>OJSQ01000838.1_pt1 | contig 37394 bp, 30 predicted proteins | sample 1599551 | NCBI WGS metagenome assembly OJSQ01 (sample SAMN04168659, study PRJEB22393) | human gut metagenome | biome: human gut microbiome; feature: stool | host: Homo sapiens | collected 2014-05-12
GATGTTGCGCGTGAGGTTCGACACGGCGATCACACGGTCGGCGGCCTCCATGCCCGCGCGTTCGATGGCATAGGTCTGCGAATTGATGTTCTCGCCGCTGCGGTCGAACTCCGTGGCGTGCATGTGCACGACCAGCGGTTTTCCGGAGACCCGTTTGGCGGCGATTCCGGCGAAGTAGGTGAGCCAGTCGTGGGCGTGGATCACGTCGAACTGCCCCGCCAGATCGCGGGCCACCTGCGCGGCCACCATCGCATAGCGCGCCACCTCCTCCATGAGGTTCGCGCCGTATTTGCCCGAAAAGGTGTAGCGCTGCTTCCAGAGGTCGGTCGTCTCCCACGTCTTACGTCCCGTGCGGACGTACTCGTCGTGATAGGACTTGTACTCTTCGGGCGAGACGTAGGGAACCATGTTCGAGTCGATATGGATGAACGACATCTTCTTCCACAGCTCCTCCGTATCGCCGGAGGCGGCGCCGAAGAGCGTCTCCACGTCGCTGGCGTTGACCACGCGCACATAGTTCTGGTCTTCGTCTCCGGTAGCACGGGGCATGACGAAGGTCACGTTGACATCGTTTCGCGCCAGCCCGCGCGTCATGCCGTAGCAGGCCGTACCCAGACCGCCTGCGATATGAGGGGGAAATTCCCATCCGAACATTAACACTCTCATGGCTGACTATTTTTTGACGGTTTTACGTTCTGTTTTGTGCCTTCCGTTCCCTTTGGCCGGGGCTTTGGGGCGTTTCGCGGGTTTCGCCTCTTCGTCCGCCGCCCCTTTCCGTGCGGAATCCGCAGGCGCGGCCGCCGCCTCCGTCGCCGTGCGGGGTTTCGCCGCACCGGCCGCTCGGCGGGAGCCTGTTTTCGGGGCGGCCTTCTCCCTCTTCTTCCGCCATGCGGGGTCGAAGCGCTCCATGAGCCGGTAGAGTTCCAGCACGGCGCCGACGCTCCACGCATAGGAGATCGCGCTTTTAGGGGCGAAGGGCGGGTCGGCGTCGTACATCTTCGAGATCGAACCGATGCCGTGGCACTGGATGTCCTCGTCGAAGTCGGCGAGGAACCGCTCGACTTCGGGTGTGTAGTCGGCGCCGGTGAGCGCATAGCGGGCCTTGACGTAGAAGGGCAGCGGCCATACCCACACCGTACCGTTCATCGCGGCGTGGGAGCGCATCCGGTCGTCGCCGGCGTAGGAGCCGTTGTAGAGCGGATTCTGCGGCGAGAGCGAACGCAGCCCCTTCGGGGTGAGCAGGTATTGGCGGACGATGCGCAGCACGGAGATGAGCTGCTCCTCGTCGAGCATCGTGTAGTTTAGGCCGCAGGCGACGACCATGTTGGGGCGGATGAAGCGGTTGGTCTCGGCGTCGTTTACGAAATCGGCCAGGTATCCCTCTTCCGGAAGCCAGAATTTTTCCAGAAACGACGCCTTGGTCTGCGCCGGAGCCTCCTTCCATTCGGCGGCGAACGCCTTGTCGCCCGCCTCTTCGGCCAGTGACAGCGCATAGCTGACGGCGTTGTACCACAGGGCGTTGATCTCGACCTGATACCCGTTGCGCGGGGTGACGGGCCGCCCGTCCGCATAGGAATTCATCCATGTGAGCGCCACGTGCTCGTCCGACGCCCAGACCAGTCCGTTGCCGTGCAGCGCCACACGGCCGCCGATGCCGCGGCGGTAAGCCGCGAGGATCGACTTCATCGCTTCGCCGTAGCGGCGCCAGATCTCGCGGCTGCCGATCTCGGATTCCAGTTCCTGCAATGTGTAGAAGAACCACAGCGGGGCGTCGGCTTCCTGCGCGGCCGATGCCGAACCGGCGAAATCGCCGTCGCGGAGCGTGCGGCACACGCTGTCCAGCACGTCGATGCAGTCCTCCTTGTGATCCTGTTCGAGCGTGATGCCCGGCAGCGACATGAAGGCTTCGCGGGCGATCTGCGCCGTGAGCCACGGATAGCCGGCCATCACCTCCGTGCGGCCGTCGGGGCGCCGGATGACGAACTGCCGGGCCGAGTGGCGCAGCAGGCTGTGGAAATCGATCTTGTGGGTGCGGCGTGCCAGCGCGCGGTCGAACAGCGCGCCGATCTCGGCCGACGAGGCCATCTCTTCGACCGACGCCGAGAAGATCACGCTCTGTCCCTTCGACAGGGGCAGTTCGAAATAGCCCGTCGTCAGCAGGTCTTCGTAACCGTCGTAGCCGCGGGCCAGCTCCTGCGGGTATTCGAATCCGTAGTACCAGTCGGGTGCGGCCACGAATTCGGCGTCGGGCCGGTTCGTTTGGAGGTAGAGCCACGGATAGCCTTCGTAGAGGCGGTTCTTCACGCCGCCCTGCACGGGGTAGGAGCGGCCGTTGGCCTCCATGTTGGCATGAGTCAGCGCCTCCTTCTCGCGATAGGCGAAGAAGGGCCGCAGCCGCAGGCGGATGTCGGCCGGCGAGTCGAGCAGCGTGTAGCGGATCATCAGCTGCGTGCGCTTGTGAATCCACAGCAGCTCCTTGCGCAGGATGACGCCGCCCACGCGGTAGGTGATCGTCGGGGTCGGCGTGTAGGCGAAGTCGGTGATGTACTTGTGGCCGCGCGGTTCGTAGACGCCGCGGAAACGGTGGATGGCCAGATTGAACGACTGATCGTGCTGGACGATGGTCTCGTCGAGCGACGACAGCAGCACGCAGGTCTGGTCGCCCCTGCCGATCGGGGCGACCATCAGACCGTGGTACCTGCGCGTATTGCAGCATACGATCGTGGTGCTCATGTAGCCGCCGCGGCGGTCGGTCGAGAGCACCTCGCGTTGCAGCGAATATTCGAGGTTGCCCAGTTCGTTCTTGTCGAAAGTAAGTGCAGACATGGTTTATGTTGTGATAGTTAGGATCGTTTCAGTAAAGTTATTGAAAAATATCCGGTTTTCCAACAACGAAAACGTAAAAATCGCAGCCTCGCACTCCTCCGTCCTTTCGGGGCGGCACCTTCCCGGCTCAAACGGGTTGCCGAAATTTTGCGTTTGCGGTCCGCAGACCCTCCGGCGCCGGAAACGACGCCGGAGGAGCGGTCCGGAAGTCTCTTGCGGCGGCGACCGCGTCTACGCCCACTTCACCAGCGCGAAATCCATGCGGTGCGGCAGATGCGGGTTCGAGGGGTAGATGCGCAGCGCCACGTCGAACGACCCCGAGCGGCCCGAACGGTAGTCGAGCGCGTAGGTGACGGTCGTCCCCTCGACGGCCGTGCGTTCGAGCGGTACGGTTTCGATCACGTTGACCGGCTGGCCGTACTCGATCTGCTTGGCCACGACCAGCTCGGCGCCGATGTCTTCGGGACGGAGGTCGGCCACGTCGATCTTGATCTCGAAGGGGTAGTGCTCCCCGACAAACATCGCTTCGCGGTCGATCTTCGCCTGCTTGACCTCGACGATGCGCACCTTGTCCCACGCGGCCGAGATCCGGCGTTTCCATGCCGCGATTTCGCGCGCCAGCATGTAGTCTCCCGCGACGATCTCGTGCCGGCGTGCCGCCAGCTTGCCGTAGAAGCGCTCCTCGTAGTCGCGCATCATGCGGTTGGTCGTGAAGTTCGCCGCGATGTCGGCCACGCACCGTTTGACGGATTCGACCCAGTCGCGCGGGATGTTCTGTTCGTCGCGCTTGTAATAGAGCGGTACGATCTGCTCCTCGATCGTGTTGTAGATCATCTCCGCGTCCAGTTCGTCCTGGAACCGCTGGTCGGCGAAGGTCCGTTCCATCGGCAGCGCCCAGCCGGCGCCCTCCTTGTAGCCCTCGACCCACCAGCCGTCGAGCACCGAGAATTGCAGCACGCCGTTCATGACGCACTTCTCTCCCGACGTACCCGACGCTTCGAGCGGGCGGGTCGGCGTGTTGAGCCACACGTCTACGCCCTGTACCATTTTTCGCGCCAATTCCATGTCGTAGTTTTGCAGGAAGAGAATTTTCCCGACGAATTGCGGCATGGCCGCCACCTCGACGATGCGTTTGATGAGATCCTGCCCCGGCTTGTCGTTGGGGTGCGCCTTGCCCGCGAAGATGAACTGCACGGGCCGCTCCTTGTTGTTGACGATCGCCGACAGGCGGTCGAGGTTCGTGAAGAGCAGGTAGGCGCGCTTGTAGGTGGCGAAGCGGCGTGCGAAGCCGATCGTCAGTACGTCGGGTTTGATCCCTTCGACGATCTGCACCATCTGGCGCGGCGAGTCGATGCGCACCTGGGCGGGGTCGCTGTACCGTTTGCGGATGTGATCCACCAGCTTGCGTTTGAGGAAAATGCGCTCCTGCCAAAGTTCGGCGGCGGGGATGTCGTGCACCTTCTGCCAGGCGGGGATGTCGTAGTCGTGCCCCGAAAACCCTTCGGGGAAGTAGCGCATGTAGAGCCGCCGCAGATTGGAGGCGCACCACGTGGGGAAGTGTACGCCGTTGGTGACGTAACCGATGTGCAGCTCGTTCTTGAAGTAGCCGGGCCACATGTTGCCCAGGATGTCCTTCGACACCTCGCCGTGGAGCCACGACACGCCGTTGACCTCCTGCGAGAGGTTGCATGCCAGCACCGACATCGAGAAGCGCTCTTCGGGGTCGTTGGGGTTGGTCTTGCCCAGATTGATGAACTGTTCCCACGTGATGCCCAGCACGTCGGGGTAGTGGGCGAGGTATTGGCGGATCATCGACTCGGGGAAGGCGTCGTGGCCGGCCGGCACGGGGGTGTGGGTCGTGAAGAGCGACGACGAACGGACTACTTCCAGCGCTTCGGAGAAGGTGAGCTTGCGGCGCACCAGATCGCGGATGCGCTCGATGCCGATGAAGGCCGCATGGCCCTCGTTGCAGTGGTAGACCTCCTGCTTGATGCCCATGGCCCTCAGGGCGCGGATGCCGCCCAGGCCGAGCAGCAGCTCCTGTTTGAGCCGGTTCTCCCAGTCGCCGCCGTAGAGGTAGTGGGTGATCTGACGGTCTTCGTCGAGATTGGCTTCGTAGTCGGTGTCGAGCAGGAAGAGGTCGGTGCGGCCGACCTGGCATCGCCAGACGCGGGCCGAGAGCGTACGCCCCGGCAGGGCGATCTGTACGGTCGTCCAGTTGCCCAACTCGTCGCGCACGGGCGAAATCGGCAGCTTCGAGAAGTTCTGCGCCTCGTAGGTCGCCTCCTGCGCCCCCTGCGCCGAGAGCCGTTGCGTGAAGTAGCCGTAACGGTAGAGCAGCCCCATGGCAACCATCGGCACGTTCTTGTCCGACGCCTCTTTGAGGTAGTCGCCGGCGAGGATGCCCAGGCCGCCCGAATAGATCTTCAACGACGAGTGCAGTCCGTATTCCATCGAGAAGTAGGCGATCGTCGGCGCCTTCGGATCGGGTTTTTCGCTCATGTATTCGTTGAACATGGCGTAGACGCCGTCGAGCATCGCAAGGAACGAACCGTCCTGTTCCAACTCCTGCAACCGTTCGAGCGGCAGCCGGTCGAGGAATACGATCGGGTTCTTCTCGCACTCCGACCACAACTTCTGGTCGATGTACTCGAACAGGTCGCGGGCGCCGCTGGTCCAGCTCCACCAAAGGTTGTGCGAGAGCACTTCGAGGGCGTGGAGACGCTTGGGAAGCACCTTCTCGACCATCACGCGGTTCCAGTGCGGTTTTTCGGTGATGAGCTGCTGCCGCACGAAATTGATCTGTTCGGTCGCGCCGCCTCCGTCGTTGAGCACCGCACGGTTGGTACGGGTCACCGAACGTTCGATCGCTTCGGAATAGGCTTTTTCGTAGGCTGCGTAGAGTTCGCTCCACAGGGCCGTGCGCGACAGTTCGGCGGCGGCGTTGCGGGCGATTTCGACCTCCTGCGGGGTATATTTGGTGAAATGCAGCAGCGCCTTGGCGATTTCGCGAGCCGCTTCGGCGTAGTTGTCGTCGTTGCGTGCGACGAGCGTCACGCCCTCGTGTTCGCCCTGAGAACCGGCCCAGAGTCCGAATCCGGCCAGCGTGGTGGTGAGCGTCGGTACCGAGAAGGCCGTCGATTCGAGCGGCGTGTATCCCCACGGCTCGTAGTACGAGGGGAAGAGCGTCATGTCCATTCCCACCAGCAGTTCGTAGTAGCTCTTGTCGAAGATGCCGTCGCGGCCGTTGAGGTAGGTGGGGACGAAGACCACCTTCACCTTCGACGACGGGTTGGCCAGCACGCTGCCGGCGATCGAGTTGAGGATCTGATCCCATTCGGGATGTTCGAGATAGTGGGTGCAGAAGCGGTTCTGCTTGGGATCGATCGGGCTGTTTTCGTCGGCCAGATGCGCCTGCAAATCCTTGCGGGGACCGGTCGTGGCGGACGGTACGGTGATGTAGACCAGCACCTCGCGGTCGAGGGCGTCCGTTTCGGCGAGCTGTTTCAGGGCGTCGAGGAAGATGTCGATGCCTTTGTTGCGGAATTCGTAGCGGCCGCTCGTGCCGACGATCAGGGGTTCGCCGTCGAATTTGCAGCTCAGCGTCGCCTCGGCCGTGCGGATCATCGCGCGGCGTGCCTCGGCCCGTTTTTCGTCGAACTCCCTGCCGTTCCACACGAAGTCGTCCTCGAAGCCGTTGGGGGTGACGACGTCCACCGTGCTGCCCAGCAGGCTCTCGCATTCGCGGGCGGTGATTTCGCTCACGGTGCAGAACACGTCGTGTTCCTGCGAGGCGATCTTCTCGATCGAGTGTTTGGCCACGACGTTGAACTGGCGCGCCAGTTCGCCGGCGTTGAGCCGTCCCAGATCCTTGTAGAGCGGCAGCCCGTTGCCGGCCACGCAGCGGCCCGTCACCGTGGCGTGGGTCGTGAAGACCGTCGCCACGTAGGGCGAGTACTTGCGCAGGTAGAGTCCGCCGGCGGCGGTCATCCACTCGTGGAAGTGGGCCACCACCTTGTCCGTCGAGGCGCAGAAGTTCTCCACGTAGGAGGCGATGACCTGTCCGGCCGCGTGGCCGAAGAGCACCGGCTCGATGTAGTCCCACTGTCCCGAGATCGAATCGACGTGGTAGGTCTCCCACAGGAATTTCAGGATGTCGTCCTTCTTCGGGAAGAGCGACGTATAGTCGACCAGCACCGCGATCGGACGGCCGACGACGCGCCAGCGGCCGATGCGGATGCGGATGCCGTCGTTGTAGACGCTCTGGCGCCACGCTTTGAGCAGCTCGTCGTCCTCCTCGAATTCGGGATTGTCGCCTTCGCGCTGGATGTCGGGGCCGATGAGCAGATAGTTGTCGCCCAGTTTGCTTTCGACGGTGCGGGCCTTGGTCGAAACGACGGTGTGGATGCCGCCGACTTTGTTGCAGACCTCCCAGCTCACCTCGAAGAGGTAGTCGGGCGTCAGCAGTTCGTTTTCGTTCATATCTTGTCGGATTTTTGATAATTCGGTTCGTACCTGCGGTCGACAGGAAGGTGTTTCACCTGCAAAGGTACTGCCGAATGATCTATATTTGCAAATTCATAAAAATATTTAATAATAACTTAACCTTAACATTCCCAGAACAGAGCGGCGATCACGGCGTCCGACAGCAAAAACCGTTCGGCGGGGATCGCCAGCTGTCCGTCGCGCAGGGTGGCGTCGCCCGCGTCGAGCCACGGGCGCGCCGCGTCGAGCAGGGTTTCGAGCCGTGCCGGCCCGAACCGTCGCCCGATCGCCTTCGTATCGAGCCCTTCGGCCGTGCGAAGCGCCGTCATCACGGTCTCGTTGTAGCGGTCGCGTTCGGTCAGGCGCTCCGATTCGTAGCGGTCGCCGCCGGCCAGGTAGCGCCCGATGTCGGCGACGGCCCAGCGCCGGCATTCGCCGTCGAACGAATGTGCCGCAGGGCCGATTCCCAGATAGGGGTCTCCGCTCCAATAGGCGCTGTTGTGGATCGCCCGGCGGCCGGGCAGGGCGTAGTTCGAGACTTCGTAGTGCTCGAATCCGGCGTCGCGGAGCGTGCGGTGCACCGTGAGGAACTCCTCTTCGCTCGTCTCTTCCGTCACGGGGGAGAACCTGCCCTGCGCCATGCGGCGGCCGAAGGCCGTCTGCGGCTCTACGGTCAAATGGTATGCCGAAACGTGCTGTACGCCCAGCGCGACCGTTTCGCGCAGATTGCGTGCGAGCGTCGCGGCGCCGAATCCGGGTACGCCGAAGATCAGGTCGACGGTCACGTTGCCGAAGCCCGCCTCCTGCGCCTGTCGCACGGCCTTGCGCGCCGCGTCGGCCGTATGGCGGCGGTTCATCAGGCGCAGCTCCCCGTCGTCGAACGACTGTACGCCGATCGAGAGGCGGTCGACCCGCGTGCGGGCCAGCCGCCGCAGGTAGTCGGGCGTCAGGTCGTCGGGGTTGGCCTCGACGGTGCACTCTTCGAGGACCGTGCAGTCGAAGAGTTCGGCGGCGTGGGCGATGAACTCCTCCAACTCCTCGGGCGGCAGCAGCGAGGGGGTTCCGCCGCCGAAATAGATCGTGCGCAACTGCTCCGCAGGCAGGAATCCCGCTTCGCGGCGCAGTTCGTCGTGCATCGCCTCCACGACGGCCTTCATCGGCCGCAGGTCGGCCGACTTGTAGAAGTCGCAGTAGGCGCAGACACGCTTGCAGAAGGGGATATGGAGATAGAGTCCGGCCATTTTGACGTTTAATATTCTAACAAATCTAACGAAAAAAAACGGAAAAAATTGGACTGCCCGCCGAAAAAACGGAGGATTCGGTTTTTTCTTCCGACGGATGGGTCAATTCGTCCGGAGCGCGAGGTTGTTTAAAATTTTTATTAACTTTGCGCCGTCATGAAAACACAAGCGGAACTGACCGAGCTGCTCGATTTTATCGGCGAGTACGCCACCTACCTGCTGGGGTCGGGCGTGCATACCTCGCGCGTGGTGCGCAATGCGCGCCGTATCGGCGCCTCGCAGTCGGTCGACGTGCGGCTGACCACTTTCCAGCGCACGTCGATCCTGACCGTGCGCGAGGAGGGGAACCCGCAGGTGGTGACGCAGGTGGTCGAGATTCCGCACCTGCCGATCAGTTTCGAACGCAACTCCGACCTCAGTTCGCTGAGCTGGGAGGCCGTCGACCGGCGGCTGCCGCTCGATGTGATCCGCGAGAAGTTCCGCAAACTGACCGCAAAGCCGCGCATGGACCCGATGTTCGTGCTCATGGTCGTGGGGCTGGCCAACGCTTCGTTCTGCAAACTCTTCAACGGCGACTGGGTGGCCGTGGGGATCGTCTTCACCTCCACGCTGGCGGGCTTTTCGGCCCGGCAGCAGTTGACCAAAGCCGGCGTGAACCACTTCATCATCTTCATTCTCTCGGCCTTCGTCGCGTCGCTGTGCGCTTCGTCGGCGCTGCGCTTCGACTGCACGGCCGAGACGGCCATCGCCACGAGCGTGCTGTTCCTCGTTCCGGGCGTGCCGCTCATCAACGGCGTGATCGACATCGTCGAGGGGCACGTGCTGATCGGTTGCAGCCGTCTGATCGGCGCCCTGCTGCTGATCCTCTGCATCGCCGTGGGGCTGTCCGTCACGTTGTTAATGGTTAAGGGAAGCCTGCTATGATCGCTGCGGATATTTTCGTCGACGGGTTTTTCGCGGCTGTCGCGGCGATCGGGTTCGGGGCCATCTCCGACCCGCCCCTGCGGGCCTTCCCGTCGATCGCCCTGCTGGCCGCCGCAGGCCACGCCCTGCGTTTTGGCCTGATGACCTGCGCGGGACTCGACATCACCACGGCGACGCTCTGCGCCTCGCTGCTCATCGGACTGGGAAGCCTCTGGCTCGGCGGCCGGATCTACTGCCCGACCACCGTCCTCTCGATTCCGGCGCTGCTGCCGATGGTGCCGGGCATCTACGCCTACAAGACGGTCTTCGCCCTGATCATGCTCATGCAGCACACCGCCGAGAGCGATGCGGCGCGGCAGTATATGGATGCGTTCCTGCTCAACGCGACGGTCACCGTCAGCGTCGTCTTCATGCTGGCCGTCGGTTCGACGGTGCCGATCTTACTCTTCCGCCGCCGCGCCTTCTCGCTCACGCGGCGCCGCAAACCCCGTAAAGCCTGATTGCATGGAGATTTTCTGGAATACCATCGCACGTTACAATGCCGCCACGTGGCCGTGGCAGATCGCGATCGTGGCAGCGGCGGCAGTGCTCACCGTCCTGCTCTACCTCCGCCCGACGCAGAATGTCAAACGGGCCATGAAACTCTTTCTGGCGGGTCTCAATGCCTGGATCGCCGTGGTTTACTATCTGGTCTGGTGCGGCCAGCGCAGCCACAGCGACGTGCTGGCCCTCTTCTGGGGGATCATGGCCGTGATCTGGCTCTACGACCTTTATGCCGATTTCACGCGCTTCGAGCGCACGAGCCGCCCCAACGGCTTCGCCCTGCTGCTCTACCTCATGCCGCTGGCCTATCCGCTCTTTTCGCTGGCGCGGGGGCTGTCGTTCCCGATGATGACCATGCCCGTGATGCCCTGTTCGGTGGCGGTCTTCACCATCGGTCTGATGCTGGCCTTCACGCACCGTATCAACATCTTCCTCGTACTGTTCCTCTGCCACTGGGCGCTGATCGGGCTGGCGAAGGTCTACTTCTTCGGTATTCCCGAAGACTTCCTGCTGGCCGCCTCGACCGTGCCGGCGCTCTACCTCTTTTTCCGCGAATACATCGCCAAGAACCGCGAACTGCGCACCAAGCCCGACGCGCGGATGCTCAACGGGCTGTTGATCCTGCTCTGCATCGTCATCGGCCTTTTCTTCACCGCCACGCTGCTGCACCAGATCCGGCTCTACGTCTGACCGGACGACCGCCCCGCTTCTTCGGGAATCGATAGGCGGGATCGCGAAAAATTCGTAACTTTGTCGCCCGACAAGTACGAAACAGATGGAATCACCGATATTGCAGGGGCTCAACCCCGCCCAGCGCGCCGCCGTCGAGGCCTACGACTCCGCGTCGCTCATCATCGCCGGAGCCGGTTCGGGCAAGACGCGCGTGCTCACCTCGCGCATCGCCTATATGATCGAGCAGAAGGTCGACCCCAAGAACATTCTGGCGCTGACGTTCACCAACAAGGCTGCCGAGCAGATGCGCGAACGCATCCGGCAGATGGTGCCCGGTCGCAAAAGCCGCGAACTTTTCATGGGTACCTTCCACTCGATCTTCGCCCGCATCCTGCGCACCGACGCCGAGCGGATCGGCTTTCCGGCGAACTTCACGATCTACGATGCGTCCGATGCCAGGAACCTCATCAAGACGATCGTCAAGGAGCTGAACCTCGCCGACGACAAGTACAAGCCCAACACGATCGCCTCGCGCATCTCGCAGGCCAAGAACGCGCTGGTCACCCCGGGCGCCTATCTGGCCAATTCGGCGCACGCCACCGAAGACCGGCGGGCGCAGATTCCCGAGTTCGGCAACATCTACAACCTCTACTGCCAGCGCTGCAAGCACAACGGCGCGATGGATTTCGACGACCTGCTGTTACAGACCAACATCCTGCTGCGCGACTGTCCCGACGTGTTGGAGCGTTATCAGGAGCAGTTCAAATATATTCTGGTCGACGAGTATCAGGATACCAACTACGCGCAGTACATCATCGTCCGCCGCCTGTCGCAGCATCACGGCAAGGTCTGCGTCGTGGGCGACGACGCACAGTCGATCTACTCGTTCCGCGGCGCCAAGATCGAAAACATCCTCTCCTTCCAGCGCGACTATCCCGAAGCGAAAGTCTTCAAGCTGGAACAGAACTACCGTTCGACGCGCACGATCGTCGAGGCGGCCAACTCGGTGATCGTCCACAATTCGCGCCGCATGGAAAAGAGGTGCTTCTCGGAGGGCGACGAGGGCGAGAAGATCCGTGTGCTGAAAGCCTACACCGACCGCGAGGAGGCCGAGCTGGTCGTACAGGATCTGCGCGACAAGGTGCGCGCCACGGGCGATGCGTGGAACGAAGCGGCGATCCTCTACCGCACCAACAACCAGTCGCAGGCGCTCGAAGAGTCGCTGCGCCGTCGCGGCATTCCCTACCGCATCTACAAGGGGGCGTCGTTCTACGACCGCAAGGAGATCAAGGATATGCTGGCCTATATCCGGCTGGTGGTCAACCCGCGCGACGACGAGGCCTTCCGGCGCATCGTCAACTATCCGGCGCGCGGCATCGGCGACACCACCGTGCTGCGTATCGCCCAACTGGCGGCCGAGCGGGGCGTGTCGATGTGGGAGGCGGTCGACGCGCTGGTGGCCGAGCCTGTGAGCGATCCCGTGCAGCGCACGATCGTGCGCAAGGTCGCCGAGTTCGTGGCGCTCATCCGCTCGCTGTCGCTCGAACGTGCGCAGAAGGGACTCTACGACTTCGGTATGGAGGTGGCGTCGCGTTCGGGCATTCTGGCGCTCTTCCGCCGAGAGAACAGCCCCGAGGCTACTTCGGCGCTCGACAACATCGAGGAGCTGCTCAACTCGATGCAGCTCTTCAAGGAGCAGCGCGACGCCGAGATCCGCGGCGGCGAGGAGCTCGGGGAGGCTACCGTCGAGGAGTGGTTGCAAAGCGTGACGCTCACCACCGACATGGACAAGAAGGAGGACGCGGGCGACGACGACAAGGTGACGCTCATGACCGTCCATTCGGCCAAGGGGTTGGAGTTCAAATACGTCTACATCGTCGGGATGGAGGAGAACCTCTTCCCGTCGCAGCGGGCCGCCGAGTCGCCCGAAGGCTTCGAGGAGGAGCGGCGCCTATTCTACGTGGCCCTCACGCGCGCCAAATGCAGTGCGGTGCTCTCCTATGCCGAGATGCGGTTCAAGTGGGGCAACATGGAGTTTTCGCGTCCGAGCTGTTTCCTGCGCGAGATCGACCCCCGCTATCTCGACGGTGCGGTCGGGGCCGGCCAGACGCTCGTGCGCGAAGAGGCCGCAGCCGGCGGCCGCACGGCGCTCGAAGAGCTGCGCCGGCGTTTCGACGTGCGTTATCAGCAGCGGGCGGGCGGCAGCGGCAAACCCTCCTTCGGCGGTGCGAAATCTTCGTTCGGCGGACGGGGCGGAGCCTATTCCGGCGGTTCGCGGCCGGAGAGCGGCGCCCCTTCGTTCGGCGGGCGGGGCGGGACGGATTCCGCCTTCCGGCGCCCTGCGCTGCAACGCCCCGTTGTGCCGGAGAATTTGCGGCGGCTGGGCGGCGGAGCGGCACCCGCCGCAGGGAACGCCGCGGCGTCGGGCTATGCCGTCGGCGAGCGGGTCGAGCATCCCAAGTTCGGGTGCGGGGAGATCGTGCGTATCGAAACGCTGGCGGCCGATCATAAGCTGGTCGTCGTCTTCGAGGAGTACGGCGAGAAGACCCTGCTTGCGAAATTCGCCAAATTGACGAAACGATGATACCGGTTTTCGATCCTGCCGCGCCTGCGGCGTCGGGGTGCGTCGCGACCCCCCCCCTCGTATCGGTGTGCATGACCGCCTACAACCACGCGCCCTACATCGGCCGGGCGATCGAAGGGGTGCTGTCGCAGCGGACGACGTTCGCCGTGGAGCTGGTGTTGAGCGACGATTGCAGTACGGACGGCACGGGTGCGATCTGCCGCGACTACGCCGCGCGTTATCCCGACCGCATCCGGCTGTTGACGGGGGATGTCAACGTGGGGATGCGCGCCAACTACCGGCGCACGATCGAAGCGTGCCGGGGCCGTTACGTGGCGATGTGCGACGGCGACGACTGGTGGTGCGACCCGCTCAAACTGCAACGGCAGGTCGAGGCGTTGGAGGCCGATCCCGCCTGCGGCATCTGCTATACGCGGGTGCGCTGTTATGCGCAGGAGGAGGGGCGTTACGTCGAGAACTACCCGATGGGAGCGGGTGCGACGACCTTCGAGGAGCTGTTGTTGAACAATACGATTCCCAATTGTGCGGCCGTCGTGCGGCGCGACCTGCTCGCGGGTTACTATGCCGATCCCGAACTGCGGCCGCTCGAACGGCCGTGGCCGCTGGAAGACTACCCGATGTGGCTCTGGATGGCGCCGCGCTGCACGATCCGGTTTCTGGACTGCGAGACGGCGGTTTTCCGCGTACTGTCCGACAGCGGCAGTCACCAGTCGTCGCTGGAGCGCCGGATCGTCTATTTCGATGCGATTTTCGATATCAAGTGCTGGTTCGACGCCCGCTACGGCGGCGGCCGTCAGCGGCGGCGGATCGCCAGGATGCGCATGGAATATATCCTCACGCTGATGAGGGATGCGGGCGGCGGTGCCTGTCTGCGCCGCTGGTGGCGCGACGTCCGTCGGGAACCCTCCCTGCTGTTCGTGTGGAGAGGGGGCGGAAAGCTGGTATGGAGTGCGCTCCGCCGCTCTGCCCGACATGAATTTTTGAATGGGAACAGATGATGAATGCCGAACCTCTCGTATCGGTCTGCATGACCGCCTACAACCATGCGCCCTACATCGGCCGGGCGATCGAAGGGGTGCTGTCGCAGCGGACGACGTTCGCCGTGGAGCTGGTGTTGAGCGACGATTGCAGTACGGACGGCACGGGTGCGATCTGCCGCGACTACGCCGCGCGTTATCCCGACCGCATCCGGCTGTTGACGGGGGATGTCAACGTGGGGATGCGCGCCAACTACCGGCGCACGATCGAAGCGTGCCGGGGCCGTTACGTGGCGATGTGCGACGGCGACGACTGGTGGTGCGACCCGCTCAAACTGCAACGGCAGGTTGAGGCGTTGGAGGCCGATCCCGCCTGCGGGTTGAGCTATACCCGCTCCGAGCGGCGGTTCGAGACGACGGGCGAGCGGCGGCGCTATCCTGCCGGAGAGCTCTTCTGCGATTTCGACCGGCTGCTGTTCGACAATACGGTCGAGAACTGCACGGCCGTCGCGCGGCGGGAGCTGATCCTGCGCTACTACGCGGAGGTGCGGCCGGAAGAGCATCCCGAATGGCTGACCGACGATGCGCCGATGTGGATCTGGTTCGCGGCGTGCAGCCGCATCCGGGCATCGGAGGAGGTGACGGCCGTCCACCGCATGTTGCCCGAAAGCGTCAGCCAGAGTCGGGCTTACCGTGCGCGCATCGCCTTCTGCGATTCGCTGTGCGACATCTCGCTCTGGTTCGACGCCCGCTACGGCGCGGGGCGCCACCTGCGGGCGCTGCGTCGGCGTCGGATGCGCGTGGCGCTGTGGGTGTTGTCGCGCGACGGTACGACGGCGGAGTATCTTTCGCGCTGGTGGCGCGACGTGCGGCGCACGCCGCTGCTCGTGTTCGATGCGGCGGGATACGGACTGTTGGTGAAGAAATGGCTGCGACGGCAGCCGAAACGATAAAGCTATGACATTGAAGGAACGTTATGCGGGCGTGATCGGCTGGTTCGAGGCCAACATGCCCGTAGCCGAGAGCGAGTTGCAGTACAAGGATCCCTACCAGTTGCTGGTGGCCGTCATTCTTTCGGCGCAGTGTACCGACAAGCGGGTCAACATGACTACGCCGGCGCTTTTCGAAGCCTATCCTACGCCCGAGGCGATGGCGCAGGCTACGGCCGAAGAGATCTACGCCTACATCAAAAGCATCTCCTATCCCAACAACAAGGCCAGGAACCTGGCCGCCATGGCGCGGATGCTCTGCACGGAGTTCGGCGGCGTGGTGCCGTCGGATCTCGACGCCTTGCAGCGATTGCCCGGCGTGGGGCGCAAGACGGCCAACGTCGTGGGGGCGGTCATCTGGGGCAAGGAGGTGATGCCCGTCGATACCCACGTCTTCCGCGTGTCGGCCCGCATCGGGCTTACGCGCGGCGCTAAAACCCCGCTCCAGACCGAGTTGCAGCTCGAAAAGAACATCCCGTCGCATCTGCTGCCCGTGGCGCATCACTGGTTGATTCTCCACGGCCGTTACGTCTGCACGGCGCGGGCTCCGAAGTGCGACGCCTGCGGGATCGCGCCGTGGTGCAAGAGCCGTGAGAAGCAGAAAATGGCGGATAAGTAGGAAATTTCCGAACCTTTTGTTACCTTTGACTTCGTCTTAGATACTCCCGTTCGACAATGCTCAAATAAATTTGACATTGTACTCACTTATTCGTATCTTTGAAGCGATGAAGATCGACAGTGCAAAAATCGAAGCGCTCCGCGAACTGCTCGCCGCACCTCACCGTAAGATCGTGCTGGTCGCACATACCAACCCCGACGGCGATGCGATCGGGGCCTCGACGGCATGGCGCGATGTGCTCGCGGCGATGGGGCATGAGGTGACGATGATCGTCCCCAACAAATACCCCTATTTTCTCGACTGGATGCCCGACATCCGCGAAGTGGTGATCTTCCGCTTCGCGCCCGAACGCGCGCTCGAAGCCATTCGCGGGGCGGATATCGTCTTCTGCCTCGATTTCAACTCCCTGTCGCGCCTCGAAGCGCTCAGCGACGCGCTGGCCGAGAATACGGCGGCGCGGCGCGTGCTGATCGATCATCACCTTTCGCCCGACGGAGGCTTCGACCTGCAATTCTCCTATCCGCAGTCGTCGAGCACCTGCTTCCTGCTCTACTGCATCATCGAGCAGCTCTGCGGAACGGAGGTCATCACCCGCAAGATGGCCGAAGCGCTCTATGTGGGCATGATGACCGATACCGGCAACTTCTCCTTCTCGTTCCTCACGCCGGCGCTCTACCGCGCCCTGGCCGTCCTGGTCGAGAAAGGGATCGACGTGGCCGGTATTCACAACAGCGTCTACAACGGTTATACGGAGGACCGCGCCCGTCTGTTCGGCTATGCGATCCACCGCAAGATGAACATCATCCAGGAGGGGACGGCGGCCTACATGTCGCTTACGGAGGCCGAGATGCGCCGCTACCGTTTCCAGCAGGGCGACAGCGAGGGATTCGTCAATTATCCGCTGACGATCAAGAAGATGAAGATGTCGGCCATGTTCCTCGGCCACCACAAGTTCATCCGTGTGTCGCTGCGCTCGCGCGGCGATGTGGACGTCAACCTCTTTGCCCGCAAATATTTCGACGGCGGCGGACACAAGAATGCCGCCGGGGGCAAATCCTATGTCTCGATGGACGAGACGATCGCTCATTATATCCGTTCGGTCGAGGAGTTCGCCTGCGAGGGCGGCCTCGATACCCCCCCCCTTCGGTAGTCCGGTGCGGTATCGGCTTCCGCGGGGAGCGTGCATCTGAACCTAAAACCCCAAAACCGTTATAAATGAGCCGATATTTGCTATTTTTTGGTTGCGTCCTTCTGGGCGTGCTTCCCTGCAAGTCGCAGGATGTAATCGTTTTGCGCGACGGTCGCACGATTCGGGGCAAAGTGATCCTGCCTCCGACGAATCCCGACCTGCTCTTTTACCGTGCGATGACGGAAGATGCGAGCGATACGATCTCGTTGTTCGTCTCCCGGTCGAAAGTGCGTTTTATCGAACACGACGGGGCGGACTGGGTCTTCGAAGGGAGCGAGCTCGTCCGTTCCAAAGGGAAGCGACGCATGAGGGATATGCGGTTCGGGATGATCTATTCAGCCGCCGTGGGTTACGACGGCAATTTCTTCGGGAGGGCGGATGCGATCTATTATTTTCGCGATGTCGTGGGGGTCGGCGGCCTGTTCCGTTATCAGAAGGGAACGAATGACGATGACAGGGCTTCCTATGATTTTCGCAGTATCGTACTCGCACCGGTCGCTCAGGTGCGGGGGTATATCCGATCGTTGCGGAGTTTTCTCTTTCTGGATGTTGCCCCCGGCGTATCGCTCTGGCGCAAGGAGTACGCCTATGATCCGCGTTATCATGCGCGGGAACTTACCTATTCGTTCGCGCAGGTGAGCGTCGATATTCGGGCAGGGTTCGATGTCCGGCTCACACGCGGCTGTTATCTGAATTTTGCGGCGACGCTGCTTTATACCTCTTCGGGTGGAGGGTTGGTCTACATGGTTCCGAAAGGAACTTTCGGCGGGAGCGTCGGCCTGCGCTTCGGGCGAGAACGGCGGTAATGATTCCGTAAACCTAAAACTTAACGATATGAAAAAACTGCTGCTTCTCTGTGTTTTCTGCATGGGCGGAGTCCTGTCCGGAAGATCGCAGGACGTGATTTTTTTGCATAAGGATAACCCGCTTGCGGGGCGTGTGCTGTGGGAGAAAAGTAAGGGCGACAGCCTGTTCTACCGCAGTGCGGTGTCGTCTGGCGACTCGCTGCTGCTGTTCGTTCCACGCCGTCGGGTGGAATATGTCCTGAGCGACGGCGATCGCCGGATGCTCTACCGCGGTAAAACCCGCGGCTGGCAGCCGTGGCGGGGCCGTACGTTCAACGAGGTACCGCAGCATCGGATGCTCTATGCCGCGTCGTGGAGCACGATTCTCGACGGCTGGTCAATCGATGCGTCGGCGATGCGGATGCTCGGTCACGGAGATAGGGTTGGAGTGGGGGCCTTTGTTCGGTATCTTTCCACACAACCGACGCGTGATTCCTATTGGGATACCGATCCCAGTATTGATACGTACGATCATCGAGCTGTTGCTTTCGGTCCGCAGGCTGAAATCCGGGGATATAGCCGGCGGTTGAAGACTTTTTTCTATGTTGATTTCGGATTGGGAACAACATGTCACTGGTTTGAATGGGGTGATCTTTCGGCAAAATTGGAGTGGTTGTCGCATCGTGTTGATCCTCGTGAACTCGAAAAGCAATATCCGTCGACACAGTGGGCCTATCAATTCAACTATCGTTTGGGTGCTTACGTTCGGTTGATGCGCGGATTGTATGCCGATGTGGCTTTTACCGGAATCGGCCATATCTTTACGCGAATTCCCCAGAAATACATATCCAGCGACCAGTTTCCCTTCGGCCTGAGCGTCGGACTTCGTTTCGGGAGGGAACGCAGGTGATTGTCTGTAATGAATCTCAAATCGTTGTTTGTCGATGAATCGATTTTTATTACTATCCGTTTTTACCCTTCTGGGTTTGTTTCCCTGCAAGTCGCAGGATGTAATCGTTTTGCATAAGGAGAATCCGCTTACGGGGCGTGTGCTTTGGGAGCAGAGCAAGGGCGACAGCCTGTTCTATCGCAGTGCGGTATCGTCGGGCGACTCGCTGTTGCTGTTCGTTCCGCGCCGTCGGGTGGAATATGTCCTGAGCGACGGCGATCGCCGGATGCTCTACCGCGGTAAAACCCGCGGCTGGCAGCCGTGGCGGGGCCGTACGTTCAACGAGGTACCGCAGCATCGGATGCTGTACGGCGTGTCGGGCGGCATCATCACCGACGGCTGGTCGGCCGAGGCTTCGGCGATGCGGTACCTCAATCGGTTCAACTATTTCGGGATAGGAGGTTTCGTCCGTTATACCGAAACGGCTCCCTCTAAACGGAAGGATGCCGAGATGGTTTATTCGTATCGCAACCGCGCTGTTTCTGTGGGAGTTCAGTTCGAAGTTTGCGGATATATCCGCAGCCTTAAAACATTCTACTATCTCCAAGCGGGAGTAGGCTGTTCTTATCACGATTTCAGCGATTGGAGCGTAGAGGGGTATGATTACGAGAATCGGTTCGATGACGCACTTTTGGGGACAGCTTTCGATTTGATGAACTATCCGTCCTCCCAGTGGGCAGCTTCGGTTCATGGCAAAGTCGGGTTGTATACCCGATTGAGCCGGGGGCTTTACGCCGACTTGTCTTTCGGTTGCGTCTGGCGTTCGTTGGATTATAGGGCGACGGAGGACAAGATCGTTTATAAAGCGTCGGATCTGTATCCTTTCGGTGTCTCGCTCGGACTTCGTTTCGGACGGGAACGCAGGTGACGCGCATGGGCGGTAAGAAAGCTGCTGCAACCTTTTCGGTTGCAGCAGCTTCGGCTTTGATCGGTGCGGTCAATCGGGCGGGTCGGCTCGATGACAGGGACTTATCTCCCTGCGGAGAGCGTGTCGGCCGTGCCGGAAACCGCTGCCGTATCCGCAGGAATTCCGGCGGCAGTCGTATCCTCAGGGGCGTTCACGAGGCTGTCGGACGTCGAATCGGGTGCCGCAACGGAGGTCGCGGCGGGTGCCGCGGCCGATCGGCCGGCCCGTCCGATAAACGAAGAATAGGTGCCGGAACCCAGGATGGCGAAGACAACCACGGCGAGAACGGCTGCCGCGGCCAGCAGTCCGACGATGCGCTTAATCATGCGGCGCCTCCTCCGCAGGCTCTTCTTCGGCAGGCTGTTCCTCCGCCGGTTCTCCCTCGGCGACGGCCTCTGCGGCCTTTACCGTCGGAATCGTGGGATGTTCCAATTCTCCGATCGCGCGCACGATCACCTCGTCTTCGGGATAGATGCTCAGGAAATAGCCGCTGTCTTCGAGCGAGGTGTTCCGGCCGATGTAGGCTTTGAGCTGCGCCTCCATCAGCTGCCGCGAGCGAGCGATGTCGCCGTAGCGCGGGGCGACGCCCTTGCGGGCGGCGTAGCGGATGAAGTCGTCGACGAGTCCCCGGTCGGCGTCGAGCAGTGCCCGCAGGTCGGCTGTCGTCCGGACGGCGTTGAGCGCCTTGCGGTGGGCGTCGGCGTATTCGATCGTATAACGGTAGAGAATGTTACGTCCCGATACTTCGAGGTAATATTTGGTCAGGTCGGTCGTGTCGAGCGGTACGAAGATGTCGGGCATGATGCCGCCGCCGCCGTAGACCACCTTGCCGCCCGGCGTTGTGCGGCGCAGCGCGTCGTCGAAACGGATCGAATCGGCCGAGAAGAACTCGTTGTGCTGGTAGCGGTTCCAGATGTCGGCGTCGTAGCTCTCGGCGTCGCCCGAGGTGTAGGGTTTCTGGATCGAACGCCCCGTAGGGGTGTAGTAGCGGGCGACGGTCAGCCGCAGCGCCGAACCGTCGGCGTAGGGAATCTGCTGTTGGACGAGCCCTTTGCCGAACGAACGGCGGCCGATGATCGTTCCGCGGTCGTTGTCCTGCAACGCTCCGGCGAGGATTTCGCTCGACGAGGCGCTTCCCTCGTCGACGAGCACCGCCAGGTCGAGGTCGGCGGCGCTGCCCGTGCCGTCGCTGTATTGTTCGATGCGCTGGTGGTTGCGGTCTTCGGTATAGACGATCAGTTTGTCGGCGGGCAGGAACTCGTTGGCGATGGCGATCGCCTGGTCGAGGAACCCGCCCGAATTGCCCCGCAGGTCGAGGATCAGTTTGCACATTCCCTGCGTGCGGAGCGTCGAGAGCGCTTCGAGCAGTTCGGTGTGCGAGGTGCGGGCGAACTGGTCCAGTTTGACGAAGGCGATGTCGCCGGTGAGCATCAGTGCCGCCGTGAGGCTGCGGATCGGGATCTTGTCGCGCACGACCGTCACCTCCACCAGTTCGTCGATGCCGCGCCGTTCGAGGCCCAGCCGCACCTCCGAGCCGCGTTTGCCGCGCAGCCGGCGCATGATCTCGCGCTGGGCGATCTGTTGTCCGGCCACCAGCGAATCGTTGATGCGCACGATGCGGTCGCCCGCCACGACGCCCGCCTTGTCGCTCGGCCCCGACGGAATGACGTTCAGCACGATCACCGTGTCGGTGGCCATGTTGAATCCCACGCCGATGCCGTCGAATTCGCCGTCGAGCGGTTCGTTGATTTCGGCCATCTCCGAGGCGGGGATGTAGACCGAGTGGGGGTCGAGTTCCGAAACGATGACGGGCAGCGCCCGTTCGACGAGCGAATCGATGGCCACCGAGTCGACGTACTGCGTCTCGATGAGCGACAGCGTCTGCGATACCTTGTTCTGAGGCAGCGCCAGCGAGCGCAGGATGCCCTTGATGTCAGATTCGGCCGACGACCTCCCCAGAAATTGTCCGAGGAAGATGCCCAGGGCGACTGCCGCTGCCACGACGAGCGGAAGCAAAACGGTGGAACGGGAGTTTTTGTACATGATGCGCGGCGCTTATTTCTTGGGTTTGGGTTTGTTCTGGAACGTGTAGCTCAGTCCGACGCTCAGAATGGCCTGGGTCTGTACCGCATAACTTTGGGCGCGGTTGTAGTAGAGCTGAAAATAGATGCTCGTGGTGAGGTATTTCGTCGCCTTGATGTCGAGCGTGTTTTCCCAGCGGACGGTGGGGTGGATCGGCAGCGTCGGTTTGGTCTCCTGATCCTTCCCGTCGGCCTCCCACTTGTCGTAGGCGGCGATGTAGTCGGAGAATTTCGCAATCTTGTTTTTCTGGCCGAGGTTCGAAATCCAACCGTAGAACGAGAAGAAGGTCGTGCGGTAGCGCAGCACGTCGCGGTTGCCGAATTTGCGGTCGAAGTCGATCTGGATCGACGAACCGCCTTCGTACTTCGACGTCTTGTTCGACGGCACGCCGTAGGGTTCGACGTATTTGCGGGTGCCGGCCTCCTTGTTGGCCTCGCTGAAATCGTAGACGAAGTTTTCGCGGATCTGCTTGCTCTCGACGAATACGGCGCTCAGGGCCACCGGCGACATGTTGATTTTGACCGGGAAGCTCTTGTTGGGGCAGTTGTAGGTCAGACCGACCGACAGGTCGAGATAGCCCGGCGACATGAAGGTGCTCTTGCGGTGGATCTCCTTCTGCTGCGTGCGGGCCTTGTAGCCGTTGGCGAACTGGGTGCGGAATTTGAGCATCGCGCCGTAGGACCAGTTTTTCGAGAAGTTGAACGACGGGGCGGTCTGTACCCAGAATTCGTCCTGATTCTTGTACCAGATGCCGACCTCGCCCTCTTCGCCTTCGGGGACGGCCTTGATGCGGTTGTAGCCGAATTTGGCGCTCGCCTTGGTCTCGATCGAGAATTTGTCCTTGGTGAAGATATGATCCAGAAAGAAGGTGCCGATCGCGGCGATCGAGTTGTCGCCGCCCGACACTTCGATCCACGGGTCGTTGAACGAGGTGAGCGTTCCCTGCACCGAAGCCGATATTTCGAGGTAGTTGCGCTCCTTGCGGATAGCGGCCCGTTCGGCACGGTACTTGGCCAGCGAGAAGGCGTCGCGTTCGACCTGCTGCCGGCGGATCGAGTCGGCGAAACTGACTTCTCCGGACTGGGGTTCCACGCGGTCTATGGAGATTTGCGCGGCGGCGGGCCTCGCGAGCAGGATCGCCGTGGTCAGGAGAAGCGTCGTACACTTGTTCATACGCGATTTATTTTTTGCAAAAATAGGAAATTATTCAGGAAATCCCGTATATTTGTCGGTAAAAGAGTTATTATGAAATACTTCGGAGCACATGTGAGCGCTGCGGGCGGCGTCGAGAACGCACCCCGCAACGCCCGTGCCATCGGGGCGACGGCATTCGCCCTTTTTACCAAGAATCAGCGGCAGTGGAGCGCTCCGGCGCTTACGGCGGAGCAGGTCGCGGCCTTCCGCGCCGCCTGCGACGAGTGCGGTTATGCGCCTGCGCAGATTCTGCCCCACGACAGTTACCTGATCAATCTGGGCCACCCCGACGACGAAGCGCTCGAAAAGTCGCGCCGCGCCTTCGAGGAGGAGATGGCGCGCTGCGAGGCGCTGGGACTCGACCGGCTCAACTTCCATCCGGGCAGCCACCTGCGGCAGATCGCGCCCGAGGAGTCGCTCGACCGGATCGCCGCGTCGATCAACCGTGCGCTCGACCGCACGCACGGTGTCACGGCCGTGATCGAGAATACGGCGGGGCAGGGGTCGAACCTCGGTTTTTCGTTCCGTCATCTGGCCTATCTGATCGAGCGCGTGGAGGACAAGTCGCGCGTGGGCGTCTGCATCGACACCTGCCACGCCTTCGCCGCCGGCTACGATCTCTCGACCCGCGCGGGGTGCGAGGCGACCTTCCGCGAACTGGACGAGGTGGTGGGGATGAAGTATCTGCGCGGGATGCACCTCAACGATGCGATGAAGGGTGTCGGCAGCCGTGTCGACCGTCACGCGCCGCTGGGCGAAGGGATGCTCGGGCTCGAATGTTTCCGTTATATCGCCGAGGACAGCCGTTTCGACGGTATTCCGCTCATTTTGGAGACGCCCGACGAGAGCCGCTGGCCGGAGGAGATCGCCCTGCTGAAAAGTTTCGCGGAGGGCAGGTAGGAATGCGCCCGTGGCGATCGACCGGATCGAACAAGCGCCGTGAAGCTGACTTCACGGCGCTTTTATTCGGTTGCTGCGGATGCACTTACAGCTTGTCCAGGCACTCGGCGACGATACGGGCCGAGTCGCGCACCTCCTCTTCCGAAATGGTCAGCGGCGGCGAGATGCGGAACGCCGTGTCGCAGTAGAGGAACCAGTCGCTCAGAATCCCCGCCTCCTTGAAAAGCTCCATCATGCGGTAGAGTTTGGCCGAATCGCCCAGCTCGACGGCCAGCAGCAGCCCGCTGCGGCGGATTTCGCGCACCTGCGGATGTCCCGCGAGCAGCTCCTCGTAAAGCGCTCCCTTGGCTTCGACCTGCTCCACGACGCGGTTGCGTGTCAGGTAGTCGAAGGCCGCCAGTCCCGCCGCGCAGCAGACGGGATGTCCGCCGAACGTGGTGATATGTCCCAGTGCGGGGTCGGTCTGCAAGGCATCCATCGTCCGCTTCGCCGCGACGAACGCCCCCAGCGGCATTCCGCCGCCGAAGGCCTTGGCCAGGCAGACGATGTCGGGCGTGACGCCGTAGCGCTGCATGGCGAAGAGCGCTCCCGTGCGCCCCAGTCCGGTCTGTATTTCGTCGAAGACGAGCAGCGCGCCCGTGCGGTCGCAGCGTTCGCGCAGCGCTTCGAGCCAGCCCGCAGCCGGCAGGCGCACGCCCGCTTCGCCCTGCACGGGCTCGACGAGTACGGCGGCCGTGCGGCGGGTGATCCGGTCGAGCGCCTCGAAATCGTTGAATTCGATCGCGCGCACGTCGGGCAGCAGCGGCCGGAAAGCCGCCTTCCACTCCTCGCCTTCGGGGGTGCCCATCATGCTCATCGCGCCGTGCGTCGAACCGTGGTAGGCGCGGCGCATCGAGACGAGTTCCGTGCGTTCGGTGACGCGCTTGGCCAGTTTGAGCGCCCCTTCGACCGCCTCGGCGCCCGAATTGACGAAATAAACGCTGTCGAGCGGTGCGGGCAGCGCAGCGGCGATCCGCGCGGCATAGGTCACCTGCGGCGACTCGACCATTTCGCCGTAGACCATCACGTGCATGTAGCGCGCCGCCTGCTCCTGCACGGCGCGCACCACGTCGGGGTTGCAGTGGCCGACGTTGCTCACCGAGACGCCCGCCACCAGATCGTAATAGCGTTTCCCGTCGGGGGTGTAGAAGAACGACCCCTCGGCCCGCGCGACCTCGACGAGCATCGGCGACGGCGAGGTTTGTCCCACGTGGGCGAGAAACTGTTTGCGTAGAATCGTATTCATCGTTGTCTTCGGAAATTTCACTCTTCGGGAAAGCGCCGCGCCAGAATCCCTTCGGCGTCGCGTACGGCGGCCCGCATCCAGCGCAGGCGCAGCGCCGCGGCTTCGAGCGGCGGCAGCCGCCACCCCTCGACCTTCGAGCGCACGCGCTGCGAGAGCATGTAGACGAGGATCGCCGCCGAGGCCGAGACGTTGAGGCTCTCGACCAGCCCGCACATCGGGATGCGCAGGTATTCGTCGGCCGCCGCCATCGCCTCGTCGGAGATGCCGGCGTGCTCGGTGCCGAAGACCAGCGCGAAGGGACCGCGCGCGACGTCGAACGTTTCGGGCGTGCAGCTTTCGCGGTGGGGCGTCGTGGCCACGATCCGGTAGCCTTCGGCCCGCAATGCGGCGATCGCTTCGGCCGTCGAGGCGTGGCGGCGCACGTCGACCCACTTGTCCGTCCCGCGCACGATCGAGGCGTTGGGCGAGAACTTGCAGAGGGTTTCGACCGTGTGCAGCTCCTGCACGCCGAAGGCGTCGCAGTGGCGCATCAGCGCCGAGGCGTTGTGCGGATGGAAGGTGTTTTCGGCCAGCAGCGTCATGTAGCGCGTCCGCTCGGCGAGCGCCGTTGCGAGCGTGCGGCGCCGTTCGTCGGTGAGGAACTCGGCGAGGTGGTCGGCGCGCGCGTCGTACCACTCCTGCGGGCGGTCATTTGCGGTATTTGTCATCTTCGTCGCGGATTTTCAGGTAACTTTCGTAGCGCGACCGCGCCACCTCGCCCCGTTCGACCGCCTCGCGCACGGCACAGCCCGGTTCGTGGGTGTGGGTGCAGTTGTAGAAGCGGCAGCCCGCCCCGATGCGCATCATTTCGGGGAAGTAGTGCCACAGTTCGTGATCGTCGATGTCGATCAGGCCGAATCCCTTGATGCCGGGGGTGTCGATCAGGAACCCGCCGCCCGTGAGGGGGTACATGGCCGAGAAGGTGGTCGTATGCCGTCCTTTGCGGTGGCTCTCCGAGATGCTTCCCGTGCGCAGCGCCAGTCCGGGTTCGAGTGTGCCGACGAGCGTCGACTTGCCGACGCCCGAGTTGCCCGCCACGAGCGTCGTGCAGCCGGTGACGAGCGCACGCACCGCGTCGAGCCCCGTGCCGTCGAGCGTCGAGAGGTCGACGACGCGGTAGCCCGCGCTTTCGTAGGTGGCGTGGAAGGCCGCCGCGGCTTCGGGGTCGGCCGCAGCGAGGTCGTATTTGGCCAGCAGGATCGTCGCGGGGATCTTGTAGGCTTCGCACGTCGCCAGAAAGCGGTCGAGGAATTCGGGGGCCGTCACGGGTTGCGAGAGCGTGGCCACGAGCAGTGCCTGATCGATGTTCGCGGCGATGATGTGCGACTCTTTCGAGAGGTTCGAGGCGCGCCGGATGATGTAGTTGCGGCGCGGCAGGATGCGTTCGATCACCCACTCTCCGTCGCCGCCTTCGGTGCAGACCACCTCGTCGCCCACGACGACCGGATTGGTCGAGCGGACGCCTTTGAGGCGGATGCGGCCGCGGATGCGGCAGGCGATCGTGCGCCCTTCGTGCAGCACGTCGTACCAGCTCCCCGTGGCACGGGTGACGACTCCTCGGATCTCGGTGCTCATGCGTTTTGCAGTTTTTCGGTTGTCTCCGGCTTTTCCGCGGGTTCTTCCCGCTCCGGTCGGGGCAGGTACTCGCGGGCGTATTCCCCCAGCGAGGGGAAGATCTTGTCCGCCACGCACATCACCGGTGCGTAGCATTTGGACTCTTCGCGCGTGGAACGGGCGATGAGTTCGGGATCGAAATAGTCGGTCGCCTTGAAGGCGAGTCCCAGCAGCAGCACGGCCTGCAACAGCGCCAGCGCGATGCCCAGCAGCGTGTCGAGACCGCCCAGTCCGATCGTGCTGCATGCCTTGCTTACGAGCCGGCCGACGAGGTTGGCCGCGACGGCCGCGGCGACGAAGACGACGATCGGTCCCGCTACGGCGGCCGTCGTTCCCTCCATGTGCAGCGCCTCGCCGCAGCGGGCGCCGTAGCCCAGCGCGAGCCAGATGCCGCCGACGAGTCCGGCCAGCGAGAAGAGTTTGCCGATGAAGCCTTTGCGCCAGCCGTTGAACACGGCGACGGCCAGTGCGAGCCAGACGATGATGTCGAGAATGTTCATTGGTACGCGGAGCGGGTTGTTGTCTGGGACAAAGATAGTGCAAGCCGAGCGCAGAACCAAATTTATTTGGTTTTGCCGAGGCGCCGCCTATCTAAGCGGAGGCTCGTCCTCCGCAAAGTGGTGCAAACCGAGCGCAGAACCAAATTTATTTGGTTTTGCCGAGGCGCCGCCTGTCTAAGCGGAGGCTCGTCCTCCGCAAAGTGGTGCAAGGCGAAGGCAAAAGCAACCTGCGATTTGCAATTTAAGAATTAAAATTAGGAATTCCGTTCCGTCATCCCGAGGATGCGTGAGGATCGGTTGCTGCCGTAGCTGCGGGTCGAAGTCTGCGGAGCACGCCCACAGTGGCGGGCCTCCGCGGGCGGAGGCTTCGGCCCGCGCGGCGCAAAGGCGCCGCAATGTTGCAGCAGGGTATCGTAACGGCTCGGTAGGATGCTGTTTTAATTGCCTGGCGCTTGCTTCTGCCCTCACTTATTCGTATCTTTGGCTGACGCCTTAGATATACTCCCGTTCGGCATAATCAAGCCGGTGCTTGCTTCTGCCCTCACTTATTCGTATCTTTGCACGGGGACGGGTTCCGCTCCGTCGCGGACGGAGGCGATCCGGATGCGCCGTCCGAACTAAAACGATAGGAGGATTATGAAACGTTATCTGCTTCTGATCAGTATGCTGGCGGCCTTCGTGGCGGAGTCCGCCGCGCGGGAGGTCTACCGTCTCAACGACGACTGGACTTTCTATTTCCGCAGCGAAAACAGCGCTGACGACGCGCGCAATATCACCCTGCCCCATACGTGGAACCTCGATGCGCTGGCCGGCAACTCGGAGTACCAGCGCACGACGGGCAACTACATGCGCCGGCTCTACATTCCTGCCGACTGGGCGTCGAAGCGGCTCTTCCTGCGCTTCGACGGCGTGCAGACCGTGGCCGACGTCTTCGTCAACGGCTATCATGTCGGCGAGCACCGCGGCGGCTTCACGGCCTTTACGTTCGAAATCACCGGCCGCGTGAAGTTCGGCGCCGAGAACCGCCTGCTCGTGGTGGTCAGCAACACTTTCCAGAACGACGTACTGCCCACCTCGACCGAGCAGAACGTCTACGGCGGCATCTACCGCGACGTCGACCTGATCCTGACCGACAGGGTAGCCGTATCGCCTACGGTCTGGGGAACCGACGGGCTCTTCGTCGAGCAGGTGTCGGTGGACGACGACGCGGTCGAGGGCCGTGCGGCGGTCTATGTCTCCGCGCCGAAGGATTGCCAGGGGATGATTACCCTCACGGTGCGCGATCCCGACGGCTATGTGGTGGTCGAGAAGACGCAAAAGAACAACCGGACGGCCGGCGAGCCGGTGACGATTCCCTTCACCGTCGACGCGCCGCGGCTGTGGAGCCCCGCCGCGCCGAACCTCTATACGGTGACGGCGCGCGTCGCGTGCGACTCGCTGTCGGACGAGGTGACCGTGCGCACCGGGTTCCGGCGGATCGCCGCTTCGGGCCGCGGCCTGCTTGTCAACGGCGACACGGTGCGTCTGCACGGCGTGGCGCTCTACCACGATCGGGCGAGCGTCGCCAACGCCTTCACGGCGGCCGACTACGACGAGGATCTGGCCTTCGTACACGATGTGGGGGCCAATGCCGTCCACTCGGTTTCGGGACCGCACGACCAGTACCTCTACGACCGGCTCGACGAGCGGGGGCTCATGGCGTGGATCGATCTGCCGCTCATGCGTTCGCCCTATCTGGGCGACGTCTTCTACTTCCCGACGGAGCGTTTCCGCGCCAACGGCCGCGAGCAGCTGCGCGAAATCGTCGCCCAGAACTTCAACCACCCCTCGGTGGTGATGTGGGGGATCTTTTCGCTCGTCTGGCAGCGCGGCGACGACGTGACGCCCTATATCCGCGAACTGCATACGGCGCTCAAACGGGTCGATCCGTCGCGTCCGACCGTCGCGCTGAGCAATCAGGACGGCGAGCTGAATACGATCACCGACCTCATTGCGCTCAAACAGAACGTGGGCTGGATGCGGGGCACGACCGACGACGTGGGATACTGGTGCGAGACGCTCCACAAGTCGTGGGGCAATCTGCTGGCGGCCCCCTGCTACGGCGTGCCGGGTTATCCCTCGCAGCAGGACGACCTGTTGGGACGCCCGACGCCCGGAACGCACTGGCTGCCCGAACGGTGGCAAACGCGGTTCCATGAGGAGTACGCCCGCAGGATCGTCTCCGATCCGGCCTTCTGGGGCGAGTGGGTCAATGCGATGTTCGATTTCGGTACGGCGCGCGGCGCCAACGACCGCTACGCCTGCGGCATGGTGACGCTCGACCGCCGGCAGAAGAAGGACATCTACTACCTTTACCGTACCTTGTGGAACCGGCGCGAGCCGACGCTCTACATCGCCGAGCGGCGGTGGCGCGTGCGTCCGTCGGCCGAGCAGCGGATCAAGGTCTATTCGTCGGGCGAAGATCCCGTGCTGCTGGTCAACGGCGACAGCGTGGCGCTCACGAAATACGCCGAGGGGCAGTTCCGTGCCGACTGCAAGCTGCTGCCGGGCGAGAACCGCATCGAAGCGCGCTGCGGCGAACTGCGCGACAGCGTGTCGCTCAGAGTCGGCACTGCTTTAAAAGCGCGGGACTTTGAGGCCCTTCGCAAAACAAAAGGTCTGCGATCGAAAGATTAGGCGTGAAAGGCAGGCGGTCGGAGAAGACCTGAATATAGGGCGGGGACGCGAAGTCCGCGCCCTCTTTTCGTTTGGGGCGCAGGTCGAGATCGCCTTCGTCGGCCGTCAGATACGCTTCCGAGACGGCCGGCATGGGCAGGCCGAGCAGTTCGGCGATCGTCTCCATGAGGCGCAGGTCGTAGTCGAAGAGGAATTCGTAGCGGCGGGTGTAGAAAGGCTCGAAACGGGGGGCGTAGTGGTCGAAGTAGGGCGAAGCCTTGTAGGCCGAGACCAGCGCCGTCCAGTGCTGATGCTGCCAGCGCTTGGAGTAGTCGATACGCACGTCGCGCATCGGCGTGCGCGGGCGGTTGGCCCGCACGGCCTGCACCGTCAGTGCGAGTACGCCGCCGGCCGTGAGGATGTGCGTGCGGTTGCGCTCCGAGCGCTTGACGAAGTGTTCGCCGCCGTCGACCACGCACGGCCCCTGCGCCCAACGGGCGCAGTATTCGATGCTGGGCAGATAGGCTGCGGGAAGAATCGTCATCTCGGGTCGTATCGTTTCGCTGCGGCGGATCCGTCCGCCGGCTGCAAAAATACGAATCTTTCGGCAATCCGAGCTTTTTTTCTGCGATTTCGCTATTTTTGTATTCCGAAAAAACTACTCCTATGCCTCAGACTTCGCTCCCCTCGGCCGCCTATGCCGACAGCAAACCCCATTACGATATTCTGGACGGCCTGCGCGGCGTCGCTGCGCTGCTGGTCGTGGTCTTCCACCTCTGCGAAGCGCACGCCACGAGCCATTTCGACCAGCTGCTCAACCACGGCTACCTGGCCGTCGATTTCTTCTTCGCCCTTTCGGGATTCGTCATCGGCTATGCCTACGACGACCGTTGGGGGCGGATGACCGTCGGCGGCTTCTTCAAGCGGCGCCTGATCCGCCTGCAACCCATGGTGGTGCTGGGCATGGCCGTCGGTGCGGCGCTGTTCTATTTTCAGGATTGCGATATGTGGCCGGTGCATGCCGTGCCGGTGTGGAAGATGCTCGCGGTGATGCTCGTCGGCATGACGCTGCTGCCCGTGCCGGTGTCGATGGACGTGCGCGGCTGGCAGGAGATGCACCCGCTCAACGGACCGGGGTGGTCGCTTTTCTACGAATATTGCGCCAATATACTCTATGCCCTCGTCGTGCGGCGTTTTCCGAAATGGCTGCTGGGGGTGCTGGTGGCCGTGTCGGGCGCGACGCTGATCCGCTTCGCCCTGACGAGCCCCTCGGGCGACATCATCGGCGGCTGGTCGCTCACGGCCGAACAACTGGGCGTGGGCTTCACACGCATGATGTATCCCTTCTTCGGGGGATTGCTGCTCTCGCGTCTCGTGCGTCCGGGGCATGTCCGCCGCGCCTTCTGGTGGTGTTCGCTTGGACTGGTCGCACTGCTGGCCGTGCCGCGCGTCGGCGGGACGGAGCATCTGTGGCAAAACGGGCTCTACGACGCGCTGGTCGTCGTCGTGCTCTTCCCGCTCATCGTCTGGACGGGTGCGAGCGGTACGGTGACGGGGCGTTCGGCGCGTGTCTGCGAGTTTCTTGGCGATATCTCCTATCCGATCTATATCACCCACTACCCGCTCGTCTACACCTACACGGCGTGGGTGCGCAACCATGGCCTCACGCTCGGCGAGGCATGGCCCGCTGCGGCCGGCACGGTCGTCGTGAGCGTCCTGCTGGCTTACGCCGCGCTGAAATGGTACGACGAGCCGGTGCGCCGCTGGCTCCGGCGCGAATTCATGTAGGCACTGGCCGTTATTCGGGTTCCTGCCAGTCGCCGTTTTCGCGGATCAGGGCGATGAGCCGGTCGAGCGCCTCCTCCTGCGGGATGTTGCGTTCGACGACGGTGCGCCCCTTGTAGAGGGTGATGCGCCCGGGAGCGGCGCCCACGTAGCCGTAGTCGGCGTCGGCCATCTCGCCGGGGCCGTTGACGATGCAGCCCATGACGCCGATTTTGAGATTTTTCAGATGCGACGTGCGCGCCTTGATCTGCGCCAGCGTCCCCTCGATGTCGTAGAGCGTGCGGCCGCACGAGGGGCAGGCGATGTATTCGGTATGCGAGAAGCGTACGCGCGCCGCTTGCAGGATCATCAGCTCCACGTCGCGCAGCTGGGCCTCCGTGAAGCGGTCGTCGAGGATGCGGATCCCGTCGGCCAGCCCGTCCAGAAAGAGCGGTCCCAGGTCGGCCGCGGCCTTTACGGCCAGCGTCGTGAGATCCGTGTCGTCGTAACGGCGGACGACCGCCGCCGGTTCATCGCCGTCGAGCGAGAGGATCGCCGCACGCAGTTCGGCCGTGGGGTTCTGCGACGTGCTCTCCAAGAGGCGGAACGCGGGGGTGATCTCGTCGCGCACGACGGGCGTCTGTACGCCGCTTCGGCGGCGGTAGACCGTGGGCGAGTAGCGTTCGGGATGCTTCACCTCGAATCGGCCGGGGCGCTCGCGGAAATGGTCGGCGAGCAGCCGGGCCACGGGTATTTCGTTTTCGGGCGCTTCGGTCAGCGAGACGCGGATCGTGTCGCCGATGCCGTCGGCGAGCAGCGCGCCGATCCCCACGGCGCTCTTGATGCGCCCTTCCAGTCCGTTGCCCGCCTCGGTGACGCCCAGGTGGATCGGGTAGGTCATCCCTTCGCGCTCCATCGCCTCGACGAGCAGCCGGTAGGCGGCTACCATCACGCGCGTGTTGCTCGACTTCATCGAGACGACCACCTGGTCGAACGCCTCGCGGCGGCAGACGTGCAGAAACTCCATGGCTGCGGCCACCATCCCTTCGGGCGTGTCGCCCCACTCGTCGAAGATGCGCTTCGAGAGCGAGCCGTGGTTGACGCCGATGCGCAGCGCGACGCCCCGCTCGCGGCAGCGGGCGACGAGCGCTTCCAGTTCGCCGCGGTCGAGGCGGTAGTTGCCCGGGTTGATGCGTACCTTGTCGACGTACTGCGCCGCCACGGCCGCCGCTTCGGGCAGGAAATGGATGTCGGCCACGAGGGCCGTCGTATTCCCGTCGGCACGCAGCCGCTCGGTGATGTCGCGCAGGTTCTCGGCTTCGCGCACCCCCTGCGCCGTGAGGCGCACGATGGGCGCGCCGGCGCGGGCGATGCGCTCGATCTGGGCGACGCAGGCCGCTGTGTCGCGCGTGTCGGTGTTGGTCATCGACTGCACCGCCACGGGATGCGTGCCGCCGATCGTGCAGGCGCCGATGCGGACTTCGTGCGTCGCGCGGCGCCGGTATTGCGTAAGGTCGATCATCTTTTTCCGGTTTTATGACACAAAGTTAGGGAATTATTCCTAACTTTGGCATACGACCCTTTAAATGCGCTGACAATGAACAAGCTATGGATGCTGCTGCTCTCCCTGCTCGGATTCGCGGGGTGCGATGAACCGCAGGAGGACATGTACGGTACCCCCTATGCCGAGTATACGGTCAAGGGGTGTGTGACCGACGCCGCGGGGACGCCGATCGCGGGCATCGAAGTGCGGAGATCGTCCTGGGGCTCCGATCCGTCGGCCGTTCGCACCGATACGCGGGGAGCCTACACGTTCGAAGCCGACGGGAATGTGCTTTACATGCCGCCCGTGCTGACCTTCACCGACACGGACGGCCCGGCCGGCGGCGATTTCGCCGGGAAGGAGGTCGAGGTCGCCTTTGCGGAGAGCGACCGGACGGGCCCGGGCGAGGGAAGTTGGATGTACGGGCGTTTCGAGCGCTCGGGCGTCGACGTCGTACTCGCGGAGAAAACCGGAGAGGAGTAGCATGGACGGACGACATCTTTCGCTGCGTAAACGGCTGGGGCTGGAACTCTACCGCCGGCTTCACCGCGAGGCGGTGGAGCGGCACGAACTGCGCACGCTCTTCTGGGAGTGTACGCTGCGCTGCAACCTCCGGTGCGGCCACTGCGGTTCGGACTGCACGGCCTCGCCCGACTGCCAAGACATGCCGGCCGAAGATTTTTTCCGCGTGCTCGACCGCCAGATCACGCCCCGCGTCGATCCGCACCGCGTGATGGTCGTCCTCTCGGGCGGCGAGGTGCTCGTGCGCTCCGACCTGGAACGGATCGGCCGTGCGCTCTACGACCGCGAATACCCGTGGGGGATGGTCACCAACGGCATGGCGCTCACGCCGCAGCGGTTCGACGGACTGCTCGGGGCGGGTCTGCACTCGATGACCGTCTCGATCGACGGATTCGAGGCCGAGCACAACCGTTTGCGCCGCCATCCGCTCAGTTTCGCCCGCGCTGCGGAGGCGGTGCGCATGGCCGCCGCCGAGCCTTCGATCGCCTTCGACGCCGTGACCTGCGTCACGCCGGCGCTCGTGCCCCGGCTCGACGAGTTCAAGGAGTACCTGCTCTCGCTGGGGCTGCGGAGCTGGCGGCTGTTCGCGATCTTTCCGGCGGGACGCGCCGCCGAAGACCCTGCGCTGCAACTCTCCGACGGGCAGTTCCGTGCGCTGATGGAGTTCGTCCGCCGCACGCGGCGCGAAGGGCGTATCGCGTGCAGCTATGCCTGCGAAGGGTTTCTGGGCGGCTACGAGATGGAGGCGCGCGACCATTTCTACCACTGCGACGCCGGTGTGTCGGTGGCCTCGATCCGTGTCGACGGCGCCATCTCGGGCTGTACGTCGGTGCGGGCCGACTATGCGCAGGGCAATATCTACCGCGACGATTTCTGGCAGGTGTGGACCGAGCGGTTCGAACCCTTCCGCCGCCGCGAATGGATGCGTCGGGGTGCGTGCGCCGACTGCGCCGCGTGGCGCTACTGCGAGGGCGGCCCGATGCACCTGCGCGACGCCGACGGAGGGATGATGCACTGCTCCTACCGGCGGCTGTGCCGCTGAGCGGCAGGATGATTCCGTACGGGTGTCGCAGGAGACTGCGAAACATCTGTACGGGCCATGAAATCGGCGGCGGCGGGAAAAAAGTGGGGGGGGGTAGCAGGCTCCGCTTTTTTCGTTATATTTGCCGACGTAATGAGGAAACTTTTTTCGAGATACGCCCTGTCGGCGATCGTCGCGCCTCTGCTGGCCGTCGGTTGCAACGACGGGGTTTTCATCGACGACTTCCTGCCCGAAGCGCCCTCGGTGACGGTCGGGCCGGACGATACGTCCGCCACGATCCGCTTCGAGGCGGGCAACTGGGACATTCTGTCGGTCGAGGGGCCGACGACCTCGCTCCGCGGCGACATCTACGATGCGGAGGGAAATCTCCTCTACGGCAACCATCTGCTCTACGGCGACGGTCTGCTCCGCATGACCTACGACGACGGCCTGCTCGATTTCGGCATCGAGCGCAGCGACTACCGTACGTTGCGGATCGCCCTCGGCGAGAGTCTGCGCGACGAACCCTGGGAGACGCGGATCCTCGTGGGGAACGACTACGAAAGCGAAACGGTGTCGGTGACGTTCGCCCCTACCGAGAAATACCGTGTCGACAGTGTGGTCTACCGCTGGGACGAGTTCGAAAGCTGGGACAATTCGATCGAGTTGCAGGATGCCTTCACGATCGACAACACCGCCTCGTCAGAACCCGCTTCCGTGGTCGTGTCGCCCTTCCGGAACGCGAAACGGACGGTTCGTTTCTGGCCGGACGACTTCAACGATCGTCGGGAGGAGATCTTCGGTGTGCCGCTGCCCGAAATCGTGATTCCCGACATGGCGGACGGCGCGCCGGTCGTCGCGGAGTCGTCGGCCCGCTTCGCGAGGAACGACCAGCAGCTTCCGCTCTCCTTCCCCGACGACGAGCAGGTGACCGTCACGGCGAAGCCCCACGAACGTTTGAACGTCGAGGTGTATCTGTCGCTCGAACAGTTCCGCGTGCCCTATACCGTCTACGCCTCCGGTCCTGCCGGACGGCAGCGCACCTTCACCGGCACACTGCACAGTTCGCTGCCGTACGACTATCTGATCCTCAAACCCAAGACCGATGAATAAGGCCATGCGCGTGATCTCCGCTTCGTTTGTTGCTGTTCTGCTGTGCCTGACCGTCGTGTCGCTGCCCGCTCCGGTGCGGGGCGAATCCCTGCGGCGTCCGACGCCGGACAGCCTCGCCCGCCCGCAGGCGCTCGTCCACAAACTCGGCCTCGACGTCAGTCCGGGGGCGCTGTTCCGCACGGACGACTTTTTCAAGGGGGCCAACGCCGCGGGGAAAGAGTTCGGGGCGACGCTCTCCGTGCATCTGAAATATGCCTTCCAGTTCGGCCCCGAAACCCGTTTCGGCCGCAACTACCCCTTCACCTATCAAGGCGTCGGACTGGGTTACAACACCTTTTTCAACAGCGCCGAGGTCGGTACGCCCGTAGCGCTCTACGTGTTCCAGCATGCGCGCATCGCCGCGCTGGCGGAGCGGCTGTCGCTGGACTACGAGTGGAATTTCGGCCTCTCGTTCGGTTGGAAGCCCTTCGACGAACAGACCAATCCGTTCAACACGGTGGTCGGTTCGAAAATCAATGCCTACATCAATCTGGGGTTGATGCTCAACTGGCGTTTCGCACCGCGGTGGAGCCTGACGGCGGGCGTCGGGCTCACGCACTTCTCCAACGGAAACACGCGCTATCCGAACGGCGGGGTCAACCTCATCGGCGGCCGGGTGGGCGTGATGCGGACCTTCGGCCGCGACGCGGCCGACGACCGGAGGGCCGCCGTGCGGCGCAGCGATCCGTTCCGCCCCTATGTGAGTTACGACGTGATTCTCTACGGCGCGCTGCGCAAGAAGGGATTCTTGCAGGAGAGCCGGGCCTACCTGATCCCCGGGTCGTTCGCTGTGGCGGGATTGAATTTCACCCCGATGTACAATTTCAGCCGGTTCTTCCGCGCCGGTCTGTCGCTCGACGCCCAGTACGACGAAAGCGCCAACCTCAAAGACCATATCGCCAACGACTATCCGCTGGCCGACGAACTCAAATTCCACCGTCCGCCCTTCAAGGAGCAGTTCGCCGTGGGGGTGTCGATCCGCTGCGAGGTCGTGATGCCGATCTTTTCGATCAATCTGGGTATCGGCAAGAACCTGATCGGCAGGGGAGACGACACGAATTCGTTCTACCAGGTCTTCGCCCTCAAAGCCGATGTGGCGCGCAACGTCTTCCTGCACGTCGGGTATCAGCTCTACAAGTTCCGCAATCCGAACAACCTGATGCTGGGCGTCGGTTACCGGTTCAACGGGCGTTGACGGTTCGCTGCACGATTGAAATCAAATAGGGCTTCGCGGCAAAATCTTTATTTGGCTGCGGTCTCGATGTACCTCTGCCGTTCGGCTTTTCGGATTTTTGGCTTCGCCGAAGGTATTCCGTCTCGGCCATGTCCAAATAAATTTGTATTGCGCTCGACTTTTCGTATCTTTGGCTTTGCCTTAGATACTCCGTCTCGGCATAATCAAGCTGTCGCTTGCTTCTGCGCTCGACTTTTCG
>OJSQ01000867.1_pt1 | contig 36605 bp, 35 predicted proteins | sample 1599551 | NCBI WGS metagenome assembly OJSQ01 (sample SAMN04168659, study PRJEB22393) | human gut metagenome | biome: human gut microbiome; feature: stool | host: Homo sapiens | collected 2014-05-12
TTACAGCCGCTTTTCAGGATACTTTCTTCCAGTTTGCGCATGGATTCTGCGGCACCCTCGTGGGTCCCCGGTTTATTCTCGTAAAGTTTATAAAGGGTGCGGTTCGTTGTGGGAGTGATGTTTGGCATCACCACGTTTGCCCCGATTTCCAGTGCTTTTTCTCTCCCGGCAGGTTCAATGGCCTGGAGGGCCGTGGTGGCAGCGATGTTAATGTCCGGCATGAGAATCCGGAGGGCGGCGACCATGTGAATGGACAGACGCAGTCTTTCTTGAAGGGAAAGGAGTAGGTGACGGTACTCGTACAAGGGGGTGGCATGGTGTTCTAGGTAAGGCCCCATACCTACCATGTCGATGTCCATGGATTGTAGGAACAGTAAGTCATTTGCTAGGTCGGTGATTGTTTGAAAGGGCAACCCGATCATCACGCCGGTTCCTGTCTGATACCCGCAGCGTTGCAGGCTTTCCAAGCACCTCAACCGGGTAGCGTGAGAATGGAGCGGGTTGTTCGGGTGAATCTTGGCGTATAATTCGGGATTGGATGTTTCGATGCGCAACAAATAACGATGTGCTCCGGCATCTTTCCAGCGCTTGTAAGAGTCTTCCGTTTGTTCTCCCAGCGAAAGGGTGACGCCTAGCTCGTTGTTACTGTTCTTTTTGATTTCTTGCAATAAACGGGTAATTCGATCTACAAATGCTTTATCGGAACGTTCGCCACCCTGTAATACGATGGAGCCGAAATGATGCGTGTAGGCGAAGTCGGCGGCATCAAGAATCTCCTTGTCCGAAAGTGCATATCGGGCTGTTTCCGTGTTGGATTTCCGGATGCCGCAATAAAAACAATCTTTGGTACAGATATTGGAGATTTCAATTAATCCCCGGAGGTAGACGTTGTTACCGATGGTTTCGTTCTTTATTCTTTTCGATTCCGAGTAAAGCCGGTTTTCTTCTTCTCCCTGACAAGTCAGCATGTTTTCCAATTCCGGCAGCGTATATATTTTTTTCATGCGATTTTCCTTTTTACAAAAGTAGGAAAAAGGCTCGATTTTACTAAATTTGTTCCTGTGAAAAAAGCGAAGCTTTTTTTCGTTTATAAGGTTTATAAAGTTATAAGGTTCGTAAAGTACTTTATAAACTTTATGTACCTTATGAACTTTATAAACTGACTAAAATGGTGAAGAAAATTGCATTAATCGTTTTTGGAGTTGTCCTTCTCGGAGGAATAGGATTTGCGCTATGGTGGGTGAACGAGCGGGAACGGGAGGTTGATGTTCCGAAGGAATCGTTTATTCCCTATAATTCAGCTGTTGTGGTTAATGTGAATGCGAACGCAAATTTGTCATCGAAAATTACTATTGCTTTTGACCGGGAGATCAAGACGTTCCGGGAAAGTATGTTGTGTCGGGTGGTGGATACGTTGAAACAGGCGTCTCAGGTAGATACTTCTTCCTACGTGATGGCGATTCGGGTGGAGGGAAAACAATCGATTCGGTTTTTGTACGTGTTAAACCGGAGTGGTTTGTTTTCCAGAGGGGATGTACATGCTTTTTTGCAGAAAATGTTTGCCGGGGTGCAGGTGAAAGAGCGAAAATATAATAACCAGAAGATATACTTGGCAAGTCGGGGAAAGGATGAGGTGTGTTACGCTGTTGTCGGTGGTATGGTGCTGGTTTCTAATTCCGAGCTATACGTGGAGGATGCCGTGAACCAGTTGAGTAATCCCGGTGAAGATGAGAAAGACGGGGCGCCCCGTTTTAAAAACGTGAATCGTTATTTCTCCGCGGGAGCCGGTCTGAACGTGTTCTTGAACACGACTTGTTTTTCCGATCTACTTCCTTTGTTATTGCAGAAGGATTTTATTGCTAAACAGACGAATATTGCCAAGTGGTTCAAGTGGGGAGCGTTAGATGGTGAAATAAAACCGAGTGGCATCAGTTTTAACGGTTTTGTGCATTATGACGGGTTGAAAGCCGCTTTCCCCGTTGCGTTTAAGGGACAACTTCCTCAGGATTCCAAACTGGATGCCGTTATGCCTGCCGACGTGAAAAGTGTTAGCATTCTGGCTTTGAATGACGTGAAGAATTATCTGGCATCTCTTGAGACTTATCGTTATGGGGCGGGACAGATCGAGAATGTTCGGAAAAGAAAACAGGAGTTTGCCCGTCTTTTCGGGGATAAATTGGATGAAGAGTGGCAGGCTTTGTTGAAAGGTGAATGGGGAAAAGGGACGCTTTCTTATGATGCGAGCCGGAAACAGGAGGAAGGGATCGTGGTGGTTCACGTGAAAGCCGGGAGTCTAGCTAGAGGATTACTGGAAAAGATGTTGAAAACGTATGCCTCGAAGTCCGGGACTTCTGAAATTTCGTTATATCGTTCATTTGCCTTGGATAAAGATAAAAAAGTGAGTTACTTCAAGATGCCTGTTCCCGATTTTGCCGGAGTGATGTGGGGATACGTATTGGGAGGAATAGCAACGAATTATGTGTTGGTGGAGGATAATTACGTGGTGTTTGCTTCTTCTGAAAAAGGTCTTCAAGCGTTTGCGAGTGATTACATGCGTCGTTTGAGCGTGAGAGATCAGGAATGGTACCAGAAGTTGAGAACGAAATTGTCCTCGAAGTTTAACTGGATGTATTTGTCCGAGATGGTTTCGATGTTACCTTATTACGAACAGGTGACTAAAGGGACTTTGCGTGAGTTGTTAGAGCGAAATAAAGAGGGAATGGAGGTATTTTCTTCTCTCGGGTTACAATGGGTGTGTGAGGGTGATATGCTGTATCACACGTTGTTTTTAAGTACAGAAGAGGTGGAGCAGAAACAGGCTCAGATCATGTGGCAGACACGATTGGATGCCAGAATGAGTATGAAACCGGCAATCGTGGTGAATCATAACACGGGAGAACGTGAACTTTTCGTGCAGGACGAGGGAAACACGATTTACTTGATTAATGACGTGGGACGTATCTTGTGGAAATTGCCGATCGAGGGGAGGATCAATAGTGAGGTTTATCAAGTAGATATGTTTAAAAACGGGAAGTTACAATATTTATTTTCTACACCAAGCCATCTTTATTTGATTGACCGGAATGGTAATTATTTACCTCGATTCCCACTGGCGTTCAAGTCTCCTTGCAAACAGGGTATCTCGGTGGCTGATTACGAGAATAACAAGAATTATCGGGTGTTTGCTCCCGGGGTGGATCATCACGTGTATTTGTACGAGTTGTCGGGTAATTTCGTGAAAGGTTGGGATGTGCCAAAGAGTGACAATGATATTGTATCTAAAATCTATCATTTCCGGGTGGATGGAAAGGATTATCTCGTGTATGCAGACCAGTATCGATTGTATATTTTGGATCGTAAGGGAAAAGAACGGGTGAAGGTGTCTACCCTGTTGAATTTATCCGGTAATACGCCTTTGTACCTGACGAGGCAGAACGGTCAGATGAAGATCGCTTTCTCGGATGTTAACGGGGAGATCGTATTGGTTGATTTCCGGGGCCGTGTCGAGCGAGTCAAGGGAGAGAAAATGGTCGGTGGTGGAATACTCAACGTGGAAGATATTAATGGTGACGGGCAGGATGAGTTTGTTTATTCCCGGAAAGATATGCTTTGCGTGTATGATGTTCAAGGTAAATTGCTGTTGGAGAAATGCTGGGAAAATGCCGAGCTGAGTTTCCCGTATGTTTATCGTTTCTCGGCTCGGGATTCGAGAATTGGAGTTATGGATGGTAAAGGGGAACGTCTTTTCTTGTTGGATATGAAAGATGTTTCCAAAGGTTTTCCTATACGTGGAAATTCCCCGTTTTCGATCACTTTCGGGGATAAGGGAAATGCAGGATTTTATTTGTTCGCCGGGAGTGACGGGACGCATTTGTTGAAATACCGGGTTTTGCGATAGTCGTGTTTGTTCTTAGCTAGCATGGTGTTACATGGATGTTGCTGTTTTTTGTTTTTTTTGAAATTAATGGTAAACTTGCAATAGAAAAAATGTATATAAGCGTTATTGTATGAAAATGATAAAATTCGGGTTGGCTTTATTTTTAGTGACATTAATTGCTGGTAGAGCCTTTGCTCAAAACGTGGGAAAGTTGAAAAACTATTTGGAAAAGAATAAGTTGGAAAGTGTGGCGGGACAGGGGTTTGCTGAGAAAAAATTGACTGCAACAGGGGCCCGTGATGCCGGGATTGTACTGGTTGAGGCATGGGAAAAAGAGATTAAAGAGAAATATCATCGTTCTTGGGGATTGAAAACTTTTAACCGGGAGGGGTTACAGATGAAGTTTGATTACCGGGTATTTGGTGAAAAACCGGCGGATGGGCGTAGCCTGTACATATCCATGCATGGAGGGGGTAATGCTCCGGAGGCATTAAACACCCAGCAATGGCAGAATCAGATTCGTTTGTACGAGCCGGCGGAAGGAGTTTATGTAGCCCCGAGGGCGCCTTGGGATGATTGGAACATGTGGTTTAAACCGGGATTGGACGAGTTCTTCGAGGCGTTGATTCAAACGGCTATCGTGGAGATGGGTGTGAATCCGGATAAGGTATATCTGTTGGGGTATTCTGCCGGTGGAGATGGTGTGTGGAGAATGGCCCCCCGTATGGCCGATCGCTGGGCGGCAGCCTCGATGATGGCCGGGCATCCGGGAGAAGCTTCGCAGGTGAATTTGCGTCACGTTCCTTTTATGATCTGGATGGGAGAAAATGACGGGGTATACGACCGGAATAAGTTGGCGGTAGCGAAAGGGAACGTGTTGGATTCTTTACAGCAAGTGGAGCCGGAAGGGTATATACACGAAACGCATATTGTGAAAGGCAAGGGTCATTGGATGGATCGGGCAGATACGGTAGCGATCGCGTGGATGGCTAAATATAAAAGAAATGCTTTGCCGAAAGAGATTGTCTGGCGTCAGGAAGAGGTGGTTCGTCCGTCCATGTACTGGTTGGGAGTAAATCCGGCAGATGCTCGTCCGGGAATGACCGTGGTGGCAGAACTTGCCGGGAATGAAGTGAAAATCGTGAAGAGTGATTATCCGAAATTAAGAGTTTATCTGAATGATAAGATGGTGGATATGGATAAGCCGGTAAAGGTTACTTATCAAGGAAGGACGTTGTTTGAGGGGAAGGTGGAGAGAACGATGGGATGCTTGGCAAAAACTTTGCAGGAAAGGGGAGACCGGGAATTGATGTTTAGCGGGTACGTGGATGTGAAAATATAACCTTGAAGATGAGGTGCGTGGAAGTTTCTCCAAAAGTTATAGGAATAGCTCGTCATCGCTTACAAACAGACGGGCAAGGGGTTTCTACGTTGGTGGCGTTTCATGGTTGTCCGTTGCATTGTAGGTATTGCTTGAATCCACAATCGTTGAACAATGGGAGGTACTGGAAACGATATGATTGCAGGACATTGTACGAGGAGGTTAAGGTGGACGAGCTTTATTTTTTGGCTACCGGAGGTGGGGTGACTTTCGGGGGAGGGGAACCGTGTTTGCAGAGTGAATTTATTGGGAAATTCCGGGAACTTTGTGGGAAAGAATGGTTGCTGACAGTGGAGACATCTTTGAACGTGGGGCAGGAGTATGTTGAGCGATTACTCCCGGTTGTCGATCGTTTTATTATTGATATCAAGGATATGAACCCGGATATTTATAAGCAATATACGGGTAGAGATAACGAGGCCGTTGTTTGCAATCTTCGTTTGTTGGTGGAACGAGGCCGAGGGGAGGATATGCTTGTGCGTGTACCTCTTATTCCCGGTTATAATACCGATAAAGACCGGGGGAAAAGTTGCAGGCAATTGGAGATGATGGGGATAAAGTATTTTGATCTTTTCACGTATAAGATGAATTAGTGTTATGATGCAAGGGAAACAAACTTGTAAAATACTGAAAGAGATTCGCAAGCAAGTTGCCCGGGCGAATGATATCGAGTATGTTGTTTCAGAGTGCCAGTATAAAGGCGATTGTTTGGGAACTTGTCCCAAGTGTGAGGCAGAAGTTCGTTATCTGACACAGGCTTTGGAACACAGGCGTTTGGCAGGAAAGGTTGTTTCGTTGATGGGAATATCGATAGGCTTGATGGGAGTTCCTACTGCGGCATATACTATGGGGGAGGAAGTGGCTGTTGAACAGGATACGGTCTGTTTAGGTGTGGGAGAGATTCTTGTACGAGGAAGAGTGGTGGATAGTGTGGGAAATCCATTGGCGAATGCACATATCGTGGAAAAGGGAATGACAATGGGAACGTGTAGTAATCAAGACGGGTATTTCTCTTTGGGAGTATCTGGTGTGTTACCGTTACGGGTCTCGTTTATCGGGTATGAAAGCAAAGAAGTCTGGGTTCCAAGGGGGGGAGCGTCCAACCTAAGGGTTGTGTTGAGTCAGGGGATTTTTGCACTGGATGAGGTGGGGGTAAATGGTTATTTTAATAGTACGAAACATTCATTCATAGCAGGAATGATGACAACTTTCGCTAAAGGGGATAATATTTTGGTACCCCAAGGTTGGTTTCGAGTTGAAGGTTGTGTCGAGGATGAGAATGGAGAACCTTTATCGGGAGTTGTGATTTATCGTAAACGAAAAGGGAAAAATTTCCCAGAGTGTACTACAATAGATGGAGGAACATTCGAGTTCTGTTTGAAGAGACGTCGGCGGCTTTGGTTCTTCAAGGAGGGGTATCAAGCACAGAAGATGAGAATTAAAAAAAAGAATGCTTTAGGTCTTCGGGTTGTACTGAAACAAGAAGAGTGTAATACGGGGAATGGTGAGGCATTTCTTTAATAACCAGTCCCGAAAGTTTAAAATGTGACTTTCGGGGCTGATTGGTATTTTTTTATGAGTTTCTTAGTAAATACTAAAGAGCGTTTGCATCAACGACTACGTCTTTGTTATATTCTCCGTTAGCTAACTTTTGGGCAACATTCTTGAATGCTTTTACCGTGTATTCCACGTCTTCCAAGGTGTGCATAGCCGTCGGGATCAAGCGGAGTAATAATTGGCCTTTCGGGATAACCGGATAAACCACGATAGAACAGAACAAGTTATAGTTCTCTCTTAAATCCATGGCAACTTGTGTTCCTTCAGCCACACTACCGGACAAATAGACAGGAGTAACCGGAGAATTTGTTCTTCCGATATTCAATCCGTCAGCTTTCAATCCGGCTTGGAGAGCTCTCACGATCGTCCATAATTTTTCCCGCAATTCAGGTCTGGTTCTCAATAGTTCCAAACGTTTGATAGCACCCTCAACCATAGGCATCGGGAGCGATTTTGCGAAGGTCTGAGAACGCATGTTATATCTCAAATACATACAAATATCTTCATCACAAGCGATGAATGCACCGATACCTGCCATCGCTTTAGCAAAAGTTGCAAAGTAAAGGTCGATACCGTCCATTACACCGAAATGATCTCCTGTTCCGGCTCCGTGAGGTCCCATGGTTCCGAATCCGTGAGCGTCATCCACGAGTAAACGGAAATTGAAGTCTTTCTTTAAAGCTACAATCTCGTCCAATTTACCAAGGTCTCCTGCCATACCGAACAAACCTTCCGTAATCACCAAGATACCACCACCGGTGTTCTCCACCCATTTGGTTGCTCTTTCCAGTTGTTTACGCAGGCTTTCCATGTCATTGTGCTGGTACACGTATCTTTTTGCCGGAGATAAACGAAGACCGTCCATGATACAAGCATGGTCTTCAGCATCGTACACGATACAATCGTGACGGCTAGTCATGGCATCAATAATGGAAACCATTCCCTGGTAGCCGAAGTTTAATAAGAAAGCGTCCGGTTTACCCACAAATTCTGCCAGTTGAGATTCCAAGTACTCGTGACGAGAAGTTTGCCCACTCATCATACGCGCCCCCATCGGGTAAGCCATACCATATTTTGCAGCGGCCTCAGCGTCAGCTTTACGTACTTCCGGGTCGTTTGCAAGACCGATATAATTATTTAAACTCCAGTTTAAAACTTCCTTACCGCGGAATTTCATACGGGGACCAATTTCGCCCTCTAATTTTGGGAAAGAGAAATAGCCATGAGCTTGTTTAGCATATTGACCAATGTTTCCCTTCTGTTGTCTTACTCTTTCAAAAATGTCCACTTCGATAAATATTTTGAAATTCTTAATCTTATTATTTACAATATGGAAACAAAGGTAACTAAAAAAATGTATTCCAAATGAGTTCTTTTGAAAAGTTGCGGTTTCGGGAGTGGAAATACGTTTAAATACTTAGTCCGTTTTTATGTGGTTGTAGAAAAACAGACTGTAGTACAAGTTACAAGTGGCAGGTTATAGATACTTGCCTCTTTTTGTTTTTAGTTTTTATCTTGCTTTGATCATAAATAGTCAATCATAAGTTGTAAATTATTTTGTGGATTGATATTTATAATTTATCTTTGCGTGATGCAAAAAAGGCACTTTATGATGAAGAATTTTATAGGATTTCTGCTTGTAATAATTTTGATGAGTTCATGTAGTGAGTATCAGAAACTCTTGAAAAGTGGTGATTCTCAGACCATGTATAAGAAAGCGGTGGAGTATTATAATAATGGAGATTACACGAAAGCTTCCAATTTGTTTGATGGGATTCGGATGGTTTTCCAGGGTACATCCAAGGCTCAGAGCGTGGCTTATTACCGGGCTTTCTGTAGTTATAACCAGAAAGATTATGAAGTTGCGGCGGAATTGTTTAAACAATTCGTTTCTATCTATCCGGAAAGTTCCTACGTGGAAGAATGTCTATATATGATCGGGTATTGTAATTTCTTGGCTTCCCCGAAGGCACGATTGGATCAAACGGTGACCGAGAAGGCGATGGAAAGTTTTCAACTTTATTTGAGCCGTTACCCGAACAGTTCTCGTAAAGAGCAAATTCATGAATACATGGATGAGATGAGGGACAAGTTGTCTTACAAGGATTACTTGAGTGCTAGAAATTACTATTTGAGAGAAAAATATAAATCGGCCGTAGTGAGTCTTGAGAATTGTTTAAAGGATTACCCGGGATCTAAATATCGGGAAGAAATCATGTACATGTTGTTCAATTCCAAGTACGAGATGGCTGTAAATAGTATTGAAGATAAACAATATGAACGTTATAATGCGGCTAAAGAGGAATATTATTATTTCCTTGATGAATACCCGGAAAGTCGTTATGCCAAGGAAATGGCTCGAAAATATGAAGTCATCAACGAGTTCTTGAAACCGTATGATGTTGATGAAGAAGAATAACCAGATAAAACAATAATATTCAAATTAACCATGGTAGATTTTAAGAAAGTTAAAGCGCCGAATAATACTATTACCCGGAATCCTGCATCATTGGCCAGTAAAGCGGATAACATCTACGAGGCAGTAGCCGTGATCGGTAAAAGGGCTAATCAGATTTCGGTTGAAATGAAAGAGGAGTTAAGTAGGAAACTTCAAGAGTTTGCCTCTTATGCGGATAATTTGGAAGAGATATTTGAAAATCGGGAACAGATCGAGATTTCCAAGTATTACGAGCGTTTGCCGAAACCCGTGTTGATTGCTACCCAGGAATTTGAGGACGGGGATATTTATTTCCGTGTTTCCTCGAAAGAGAAAGGTGATGCAAATAATGCAGACGAGGAATAGCCCCTGTCTTTAAGGAAAAGAATATACCTGAGAGTGTTATACTTTCAGGTTTTTTGTTTTAAATTTGCCAAGCAAGTTCATCTTTTCTTGATATTTGAATTCGAGAAACGTGAATTTATAACGTTATAAATAAGTGATGTTAAAAGGAAAACATATTATATTGGGAGTGACGGGCAGTATTGCTGCGTATAAGGCTGCAACATTAACTCGTCTGCTTGTGAAAGAAGGGGCGAGCGTGAAAGTGGTTATGACCCCCTTGGCGAAAGAGTTTATTACTCCCTTGACGATGGCAACTCTTTCCAAGAGTCCGATCATGGTCGATTTTTATAACCCGGAAAATGGGGATTGGAACTCTCATGTTGATTTGGGGTTGTGGGCTGATTTGTATCTGATAGCTCCGGCCTCTGCGAACACGATTGGAAAGATGGCGGGAGGTATAGCAGATAATCTTTTGTTAACGACGTATTTGTCTGCAAAATGTCCGGTGATGGTTGCTCCAGCAATGGATTTGGATATGTATAAACATCCGGCAACGCTGCGGAATTTGAAGGTATTGCAATCTTTTGGTAATATTATTATCGAACCGGAAAGTGGGGAACTGGCTAGTGGGTTGATAGGGAAAGGACGAATGGAGGAACCGGAAAGGATTGTTGCTTTTATTATTGATTATTTTGCTCGACAGGCGGATTTCAAAGGTAAAAAAGTGGTGGTAACGGCAGGACCTACTTACGAAAAAATAGATCCAGTACGTTTTATCGGGAATTACTCTTCCGGAAAAATGGGATTGGCTATTGCGGAGGAATTTGCAGGACGGGGGGCAGAAGTGGTGCTTGTGTGTGGTCCTGTAAATCTGAAAACGAATCATCCGGCGATTCGTCGGGTTGATGTGGAATCTGCAGCTCAGATGTACGAAGTAACGTCAAAAGAGTTTGTCAACAGTGATGTTGCGGTTTTGAGCGCTGCTGTGGCTGATTTTACCCCGAAGGCAAAAGCTGACCACAAAATTAAACGGGGTAAGGATGATTTGTTGCTGGAATTGTTGCCGACAAACGATATTGCTGCTGAATTAGGAAGAATAAAAACTGCGTCACAATTATTAGTTGGGTTTGCCTTGGAAACGAATGATGAAGAGGTGAATGCTCTTTCTAAGATGCAGCGAAAGAATTTGGATATGATCGTCTTGAATAGTTTGAATGATAAGGGAGCGGGCTTTAGCGTAGATACGAATAAGGTGACAATTCTGGATAAAGCGGGAGATAAGACTGTCTATGAGTTGAAAACAAAGGTGGAGGTTGCTAAAGATATAGTCGACCAGATCGCTTCCCGGTTGTAGTTTATATATGGAATTTTTGGGGTGAATTTTTTTTCTTGTAACTGGTTCGTTTGCAGGAATTCTTGTTTTCGTGCGAACTATTTTGGAAAATAAATTGGAAAATCGTTTTGTTCGGATGGAAATTATGCATAATTTTGTATTCCGATATGAAGATAGAACATCAAAATATTCGGCGAAGATTGTTTTTATGCCTGCAGTTTAGGCAGAGACATAATCGTTGTTTTAACAAGATACAGAAAACCAACATTGTCGTTAGTTGACATTGTTGGTTTTTTTTTATATGGGAGAGTATGAACGAACATAAACATTTTTAATATATAGAATTATGAATAAACGTAGCTTAGTATCCATTACCGACTACTCGAAAGAGGACATTTTGGAAGTATTGAAAATAGCTTCTGAATTTGAGAAAAACCCAAATCGTAATTTATTAGAGGGTAAGGTGGTTGCTTCCCTGTTTTTCGAGCCATCTACTCGTACGCGATTGAGTTTCGAAACAGCTATTAGTAGAATGGGAGGTCGTATTGTCGGATTTTCCGATGCTTCATCCTCTAGTACGACAAAAGGGGAATCATTGAAAGATACGACCAAGATGGTGGATAACTACTGCGACTTGATTGTGATGCGTCATCCTTTGGAGGGGGCAGCCCGTTTTGCCAGTGAGGTTGCTGATGTGCCGGTAATTAATGCGGGAGATGGTGCCAATCAACACCCGACTCAAACCATGTTGGATTTGTATTCTATCTATAAAACGCAGGGGACCCTTGAAAATCTGAATATTTTCATGGTCGGGGACTTGAAATACGGAAGAACAGTCCATTCTTTATTACAGGCGATGAGCCATTTTAACCCGACGTTCCACTTTATTTCCCCGAAAGAATTGGAGATGCCGAAAGCTTACAAGTTGTTCTTGGACGAATTGCATATTCCTTATTACGAGCATACCGAGTTGGATGATGTGATCAATGATGCGGACATCCTTTATATGACACGCGTACAACGGGAGCGTTTTGCAGATCCGTTGGAGTACGAGAAAGTGAAGAATGTATATATCTTGAAAAACTCCATGCTGGCAGGGACAAAGGATAACATGAAGATTCTTCACCCACTACCTCGCGTGAATGAGATCAGTGAAGATGTGGACGATAACAAGAAAGCATATTACTTCCAGCAGGCTTTGAACGGGGTATACACTCGTCAGGCAATTATTTTCAAAGCATTAGATTTAAAATGGTAATTAAAGAATAAAGAGATATGGCAGCAAAGAAAGAATTACAGGTTAGTGCCGTGGAGAACGGAACGGTAATAGATCATATTCCTGCAGAGAAATTATTTGACGTGATTAACGTGTTGGGAATCCAGAATTTGGAGAATACGGTAACTTTTGGTTACAATTTAATTAGTAGCAAGCTGGGTAAAAAAGGGATTATCAAGATTTGGGATAAATTCTTGAAAGATGATGAGATAAACAAGTTGGCTTTGGTTGCTCCGACGGCAAAAATCAATATTATAAAAGATTTCGAAGTTGCGGAGAAAAAAGCGGTTATGGTGCCAGAGCACGTGGAGGGAATTGCTAAATGCGTGAACCCGAAATGTATTACCAACAACCAGAATGTTCGTACAAAATTTGATGTTGTCGGGAGTTCTCCTATCGTGTTGAAGTGTCACTATTGTGAGAAATTAACTGATCAAGAACACATCGTAATCATTTAATGATACAAAGCTAATTATAAAAAGAATAGAGATACTTATGTATCTCTATTCTTTTGTTGCTAAACTTCTTGCTTTTTGTTTGTTCTTTAACGATTTACTGGTTATAAACTTGATGTAATCGTAAGAGGAATATTTTTCCACTTTTTTGGTGATCAAATTGAATCTTTCTCTTGTTTTTTGTTGCTTTACAGCTAAAGTTCCGAAGTCTTGAATCGTAACTTTTTCACCTGCTTCAAGAGATTCCAGTATACAACTGATAAATGTGTTAATGATTAATGCAGAAGTTGCTTGGGTGTGTCCACTTCTTTCTGCTACTTTTTTAGTGAGTTCTCTTTTGTTCATAATCAATTTGTTATATAATCCTACATCCTGAATGTGAATTCGATTTTCATATGATTTAACGCCTTGTTTAAAACTATTTGTCAGACTAAACGTTCATTTTACTAGACAAATATACCAAATTTTAGGAGAAACATGATGAATTCTTGCAAAAATATTACTAACAAGACCCTTACACGAAAGAAAAGGTATATAAAAAAATCTAATCTTTCATGTAAAAAGCAGTGTCAACTTTAATGAACGTTTTACTTGACACCTGTGTGATTTGTTTGTTTATATTTGTAGGTCTAGTATTTTTTATAAAATGACTATTAATGTCTTTGTTTTAATTTATTTTGTAAAACGGAAGGGTTATGACAATAGCATATTTAAGGGTAAGCACAGGGAAACAACATCTTGAGAATCAAAAAGAAGAAATTGAAAAATTTGCTGCACGGAAAAACTTGACCGTAAATCGTTGGGTGACGGAAGTGGTAAGTGGCAAAAAGAAGGAGCATGACCGGAAATTAGGGCGATTGTTGAAAAGTTTGAAAAGGGGAGACGTATTAATCGTTACGGAATTATCCCGATTAAGTCGAACATTGCTAGACATAATGTCAATTCTTCATCGTTGTCTTGAAATGAATATAACGGTATATAGCACGAAAGATGGTTATGCTTTTGACAATAGCATTAATAGTAAAGTTTTAGCTTTTGCTTTTGCCTTGGTGGCAGAAATTGAGCATAATCTCATTTCGATGAGGACTAAAGAGGCTTTGGCTCACCGGAAGTCGGAAGGAGTACGTTTGGGACGTCCGCCGGGAAAAGGAAAGCAAAACGTGTTGCTGGATAACCGGGAAGAGATTAGCCATTTGCTTGAAGAGGGGATGTCCGTGTCGGCAGTTTGCCGAATTTATCATGTTTCTCGAGAAACTTTTTATGCCGTAAACCGGAAGTATCAGCTTTTCTAAAAAGAAAAAGCTGAACGTACATGACGTTCAGCTTGTATGGAGAATTAAAAGTTCTATTCTTCCAAGAAATTAGGATACATATAGTTCGTTGCCGGAACAAACGTTTCTTTAATGGCTTGTGGAGAAACCCAGCGTAGTAGATTAAAGATCGTTCCTGCTTTATCATTAGTACCGGATGCACGACCACCACCGAAAGGTTGTTGATCAACAACAGCTCCTGTTGGTTTATCGTTGATGTAGAAATTACCGGCCGTGTGAGTTAAACGCTCTGTCATTTCCTCGATGTTGGCACGATTTTTAGAGAAAATAGCTCCGGTAAGAGCGTATGCCGATGATTTGTCCAGAATATCTAATGTTTCATCTACTTTTTCCGGATCATAAACGTAAACGGTTAAGATCGGACCGAATAATTCTTCCCGCATGGTAATGTAATCCGGTTTGAAAGCTTGGATAATGGTCGGTTGGATAAAATATCCAGCACTCATATCGTAATGCCCGCCGATAATCACTTCTGCATCTTCCGATTTGTTTGCAGCATCAATTGCGTTAGACAATTTAACGAAAGATGCCTCGTCAATAACGGCGTTTACAAAGTTCGTGAAATCTTCAACTCCACCGACTTTTATGCTAGCCATGTCCTTTTGCACGTAGTTTTCTACTTCGGGCCAGATATTGGCAGGAATGTAAGCGCGTGAGGCGGCAGAACATTTTTGTCCTTGATACTCGAACGCCCCGCGTACGATAGCTGTTGCCACTTCTTTAGGACATGCTGTCGGGTCGGCGAAAATATAGTCCTTGCCTCCGGTTTCCCCAACAATTCTCGGATAACTTCTGTATTTATCAATATTTTTCACGATAGTAGCCCAAATATCATTGAATACTTGAGTTGATCCCGTGAAATGTATACCTGCAAAATCTTTATGAGAGAAAATAACATCGGCAGCCGTCGGGCCTGAACAGTAAACCAAGTTGATAACACCGTCAGGTAATCCGGCTTCTTTTAGAATTTCCATAATCAGATGTGCCGAGTAAACGGCAGTCTTGGATGGTTTCCAAACGCAAACATTACCCATTAATGCCGGGGCTCCCGGTAAGTTACCCGCGATAGAGGTAAAGTTGAATGGAGTAAGGGCGAAAACAAATCCTTCCAAAGGACGCCATACAGTACGATTCCAGATCCCCGGAGCAGAATTCGGTTGCATATGGTATATTTCGTACATATTTTTCACGTTGAAACGGAAGAAGTCAGCTAATTCTGCCACACAATCGATTTCTGCCTGGAAAGCATTTTTGGATTGTCCTAACATGGTCACGGCATTCATCCGTTGACGATAAGGTCCGGCTAAAAGATCAGCCGCTTTTAAGAAAATGGCAGCCCGACTTTCCCAGCTCATTTTTTCCCAAGCCGGTTTAGCTTTTAATGCAGCATCAATTGCCATTTGCACGTGGCTGGCATCCCCTTGGTGATAATGTCCGAGCAGATGATGATGATCATGTGGTGGACGAATATCTACCAGTTTCCCCGTGCGAACTTCTTTCCCGTCAATGATCATTGGAACATCGGCAACGATAGAACGCAATTGATTGATTTGTGACTTCAATTCTTTTCTTTCCGGAGAACCCGGTGCATAACTTTTGATGGGTTCATTGGTAATGTTTGGTAGTTTAAATACTCCTTTGGGCATATTTTATTCTTTTATGTAGTTAGTATTCTTTCTAAATTTCCCAAATATAAAAAATATTTGATGGATAAAACAAGATATTTGTCATTTTTTATATGATTTCATCGGGTTGCAGGTTATTTTTATGTGCAAATTTTGAATTTACAACCTGTAATTGGTGAACTTGTAACTTGTAACACACGGGTAAACTCGTTTGCCCGTGTCTATAAGTTTCGTATATTTGCACTCGTTAAAATATAGAAGGTTTTATTTTGCATGATGATATATGATTTCAATTAATAATGTAAGTGTTTTATTTGGAGATTACGCGTTGCTTGACTCTATCTCTTTTCTGGTGAACAAAAGAGATCGGATTGGTCTGACTGGGCGTAACGGGGCCGGAAAGTCTACATTATTGAAGATATTGGCTGGGGTACAAGAGCCTTCCGAGGGAAGTGTATCTGTTCCTTCCGGGTTGAAAATCGGGTATTTGCCACAGACGAAAGTGTATGCAGAAGGTAAGACCGTACGGAAAGAGGCGGAAACAGCGTTTAATGATGTGCTGGATTTACAGGCAGAATTGGAGCGTTTGCATCGGGAATTGGGCGAGCGTACAGACTACGAGTCGGATAGTTACATGGCGCTGATTGATAAATTGAACGTGAAGACCGAGATGTTGCATATGCGAGGGGCGGATAATATGGATGGTGAAGTTGAGGTCGTGTTAAAAGGATTGGGATTTCGGCAAGAAGATTTGGAACGGCGGTGCGAGGAATTTAGTGGGGGATGGCGTATGCGGATCGAGTTGGCTAAAATATTATTGGCACGTCCCGATGTTTTTTTATTGGACGAGCCGACAAATCATTTGGATATAGAGTCTATATCTTGGTTGGAGTCATTCTTGCAAGGTTATCCCGGGGCTGTGGTTCTTGTTTCACATGACCGTGCATTTTTGGATAATATTACGACCCGGACGGTAGAGATCTCACTGGGAAAGATATATGATTATAAGGTATCGTATACACGTTTTACTGAATTACGTAAGGAACGTATCGAACAACAGCAACGTGCTTACGAGAACCAGCAAAAGCAGATTAAGGATACGGAGGATTTTATCGAGCGTTTCCGTTATAAGGCGACGAAAGCGGTACAGGTACAATCCCGGATCAAACAACTGGAAAAAATAGAACGAATCGAGATTGAACAGGAAGATTCTGCACGAATCAATGTGCGATTTCAACCGGCAGTACGTTCGGGGGATATTGTCGTGAGTGGGCGGGATTTGAGTAAAGCGTATGGTGATCATGTGGTACTGCATGAAGTGAATCTTGATGTGCTGAGAGGAGAGAAAGTTGCTTTTGTCGGAAGGAATGGAGAAGGTAAAACAACTTTGGTGAAGATGATTATGGATCAGATTCCCTATGAGGGAAACCTGAAGATCGGGCATAACGTGAATATCGGGTATTTTGCGCAGAATCAAGCTGATTTGCTTGACCCTTCGTTGAGTGTTCTGGATACGGTAGATCAAGTGGCAGTAGGTGAAATCCGGAAGAAAATCCGGGATATATTAGGGGCTTTTCTGTTTTCCGGTGAGGATGTCGACAAGAAGGTGAAGGTACTTTCCGGGGGAGAGCGTACCCGCTTGGCAATGGTACGTTTGTTATTAGAACCTTATAACGTGTTAATCTTGGATGAGCCGACGAATCATCTGGATATGCGTACGAAAGATATATTGAAAGATGCGTTGAAGAAGTTCGAAGGTACCGTGATTGTCGTTTCCCATGACAGGGATTTTTTGCTTGGGTTGGCAGATAAGGTGTATGAATTCGCCAACAAGGGGATAAAGGAATACCTAGGGGGTGTTGCGCATTTCCTAGAGGCTAAGAAACTGGAATGTTTCCGGGAATATGAACAGATGCACCCTCGAAAATTGCAACAGGAAGATGTCGCGGAAGAGGAGATTGTTTCTGAAAATAAAATTGCTTTTGAGGAACGGAAACAATGGAATAAAGAGATCAAAAAGTCAGAAGTGAAGATCGAGAAGTTAGAAGTGGAAATTGCTGATTTGGAACAAAAGATAGGGGAGGCAGAGGGGAAAATGGCAGAAGGCGTGATTAATGATGAGTTATTAAAAACTTATGACGAGATGAAAAAACGCTTGGAAGTCTGTATGGAAGAATGGGAAGAGGAGAACGGGCATTTGGAAGAATTGAAAGCTAGAAATTAATAATAACGAATAAGATGGCAAAGTTTAAGCAAGAGTGTATTTTCGGAATTCGGGCCGTGATGGAGGCTATACAGGATGAGAAGGAAATTGACAAGGTGATGTTCCGTCAGGGAATAAAGGGGGAGTTGTTCCAACAATTATTTTCGCTGGTGCGTGAACGTCAGATTCAGTTCCAGTACGTACCCGAAGAGGTGTTTAAACCGTTTGCCGGGAAAAATCATCAAGGAGTTTTGGCAGAGGTTTCTCCAATTCCTTACCAAGATATAAACACGGTCGTGGATGCTGTGGTGGCGGAAGGGGAAATGCCATTAATACTTATCTTGGATCGGATTACTGATGTCCGAAATCTGGGTGGAATTGCCCGTACGGCAGAGTGTGCCGGGGTGAGTGCCATTTTAATTCCGAATAAGAATTCTGCAAAAATATCTTCTGATGCGATTAAAACATCTGCCGGGGCTTTATACCATTTGCCTGTTTGTCGGGAGAAGAATCTCAAAAAGACGATAAAAGAATTGAAACGAAGAGGGTTAACTTTATTTGCAGCCACGGAGAAAGCGGATAAATTTTATACCGAAGTGGATATGAAAGAGGGATGTATGATTATTATGGGAGCGGAGGATACTGGTATTGATGAAGAGTTGTTAGTATTGGCTGATCAACAAATTAAAATTCCCCAGTATGGGAAAATAGAATCTCTGAATGTTTCTGCTGCTGCCGCAATCCTTGTGTATGAGGCGGTGAGACAACGAAAATAGAAATCTTACTTGGTATAAACGAAATAAAGCAGACAAGTGTCTGCTTTATTTCGTTTATTTATTTGATTAAAGTCTTCGATCATACCAAGAATCTCGTTTGGTCAACTTCAAATCCCTCAATAAAGAGGATCGGACGTGAATTTCAAAGTTGTAAGACTGGTGCTGTCCAAACGGCATACAGTTGAATGTCATTTCCCAACAATGCAAGTCTCTCGTGACACTAAAGCTGGTTGAAGTTACTTCTTTGTTTTTAATGTCATATCCCGATTGGAACGTGAGTTTCCATTTAGGGGTTAACGAGAGGTCACCCGAAAAGTTGATGATCTGAGAGATTGTCGGACTTTTGTAAGGGCTAGGTTTGGAATAAGTAAGGTTGTAACTAATGCTGATATTCCAAGGTACGTCAAAGTCGACGTAGTCATCATAGAATCCGCCTACTAGGTCATTCTTTTTTTCTTTATTTTGTCCGTTATCTGCGGAAAAACTAAAATTGGTAGAGATCGTTGCATTGGTTAAACGCCCTAGTTTTCCGTGATATTTATTATATCTTACATTATTTGTATCTATCGCGTAAGGGTCAATAGTACCACTGAAATTCAAATCTACTTTGTTATTCAATATTTTGGTACGTGCGCTTATGGAGATATTTGAAAAGTTCATACTGTCGGCGAAAGGATTATAAGATGTTGAAAGTCTGAAACTCTCCAAAAGCTTTACTTTTTTGAACTCTTCGTCTCCGGTTGTATCTTTGTCATTTCGGACTTTCATTTCGACATTGTTATCCAAACTGAAACTAATACTCCCGGATTGTTTGCCGCCTGTAGTGTTCGGACGATAGGTTAAACCTTCGTGAATGTCATATTCAACCTCTTTCTCTCCATCGAAGTAGCTCTTTTTGTAGTTACCCAAGGGTTTGATGGCGGGGGTATAGGATGCCGATATGGAGGGACGTATCATGTGTCGGATGGCGACGACTTTACATCCCGGTTTGAACATGAACATACCATATATGGTTGGGGTATACCCGATTGATCCGCTGGCTGAATAATCGTGAGAGTAGTTCAATCCGGGGACATCCCGTGTGATAAATTGCCCACCGTTAGCACTCGTGTCCGGAATCCATATTTTTTCAATGGTTTTGAGGTTCAAGTACCCGTTGTAATTTAAAGAGGGAGTGAAGGTCACGTCCTTGGCAATCTTAAATTGTAAACTGATCGGGATATTGTGTTTAAATCCATTACTCCAGTCTCTTTCAAAAGAAGATTTGAACAACTTGTCTTCTTTGGTTTGGATACTATTTCTTAATTCGGCAGAATAAGATACACCAATATTATCATACCATTTCATTTCACCGCTTTTCCCTTTTTTACGGAAAGGATAGATTTGTGTCATTCGGAGACTCAAATTCGGTAATGTTATAGCAATAGAGGTGTCCCGGCTATTCTGGCTATGATTGAACGAACCACTCAAACTGAACGGGCTTTCCGGCCATTTTTTACTCCACGAAATACTGGATTGCTTTCTTTGGTTGGCAATCCCGTCCACCGTGTTGGCATTATAGTAGTTGTTATTGGCGGATGACATATCCACGGAAGCAGAGAATGAACTGTACGGGTTTGCTTTTCCATCTTGCGTGTGGGTCCAGCGTACAGACCAGTCTGATGATTCCTGATAATCAGGTAACCCCTTTTCACTGACATAGTTTTTACTGATCGTGAAGTTCAGATTACCGTTAAATTTGTATCTTTTACGGTATTGGGTTGCGTATTGTAACCCCCAAGAACCGTTGGTGTAAATATCCCCGGTGATATTCATATCAATATAGTCATTGATATAAATATAGTACCCACCACCCCTCAAGTTAAATCCTCTCATTCGTTCCTCTCCGTAAGTGGGCATGATAATTCCCGACGTGGCTTTTTTTGTGATCGGGAAAAAGCCGAAAGGAATAAAGATCGGTAAAGGAATTCCTTCCAGTTCCAAATTGGTGAAACCGACGAATATCTTTTTGTCTTTGATCATCTTCGCCTTGCTCATGTTTAGCCCAAAGTGAGGATGGTCGTGTTCGTCGCAGGTTGTGTACATACCGTGTTTCACGCAATAGACGGAGTCACTCATCTTTTTGGTTGTTTTTCCTTGAATATAACCTTCTCCTTCCTGGGTGATAATCTCGGTTACGTAACCCTTTTTCGTGTCAAAATTATAATGTAATTCAGTACTTTCAAATTCCTGACCACCGTCTTTAAATTTGGGTGTCCCTTTTAATTTCCCGACAGAATCGGGTACTCCGGTTGCCATGGCAAGTTTTTTATCCATGTCGAGTTCGATGTAATCGGCTCTTAACTCTGTCGTAAGGTATTTCACGAAACCATTTCCGTATAGATATACTTTTTTCTCTTGTATTGAAAATCTGACCGAATCGTCCGCGTCGTATTTAACAAGGTCATCAAATAGAGGTTTGGATTGAGCGGAGTCATTGCGAATAGTATCAATCGGGATTCCTGCAGAATCATAAACGATACGAATGCTATCACCGGGTTGTCCCGTTGTGTCAATGGCTGTGATAAAGAGATTTTGTCCGAAAATAATCTCGGACGCCAAGCCATTCGATGAGAGTATTATGGGCAGGGCGATCATTGTTAAAATGATACATTTCTTAATAAAAAGCCCTGTATATAATCTAACTTGCAATTTTATAATTATTTTTGTGACTAATTATTGCATCACGCATATTGCATTTTTGCTTTGCAAATGTAAGAAATAATGGTTGTTAATGCTCATGATTCTTTTTAAAAAGTTTTAAATACATGATAAATCAGTGCAGGTTCATATGTTTCTTGTTGGTAATCTTTTTATTAGAAGGTTCAAATTCGTTGATGGCACAAGAGGCTTTGGGTAAAATTAATTGTATTTGTATTGATGCCGGACATGGAGGAAAAGATCCGGGAGCTATCAGTGGAAAGCTGAGAGAAAAAGATATAACGTTGGCCATCGCTCTGAAATTGGGGAAAATGGTGAAGAGTGCCTATCCTGATTTGAAAGTCGTGTACACGAGAACAAAAGATGTTGCCGTGGATTTGAGAGAACGGGGACGGATTGCGAATAAGGCCAAAGCGCAATTGTTTATATCCATTCATGTGAATAAGTTTTCTAAATCAAGCGTGAGAGGCGTGGAAACATACGTGCTGGGGTTGCATAAGTCGGAGGCCAGTTTTCAGGTTGCCATGAAAGAGAACGAGGCTATTCATTACGAAGAGGATTATTCTGTGAAATATGATGGTTTTGATCCGAAAAAGGCAGAGTCATATATCATGTTTAATTTTTTGAAAAATAGTCATTTGAAGAATAGTATGGAATTTGCCGCACCTATACAAAAGGAGTTAATCGCGAGAACTCGTATGCCGGATCGGGAAGTAAGGCAAGCGGGATTTATCGTGTTGATGGACGTGGGGATGCCGGCTGTTCTGATTGAGACCGGTTTTATTTCGAATCCGAGTGATCAAAAGATTTTAACGTCTGAATCGGGACAAACGAATATTGCCCGGGCTATATTTACGGCTTTTCAGGCCTATAAGAATAACGTGGAACGTAACAGTGTCGTGTTGACCGGTGGACAGGATGAACAAAAAGTGATATCAAAACAGACTCCGCAGGTGCAAAAGCAAAACCAGAAAACTTCCACGGTAGAAAAGAAAGAAGTAGAGAAGAATATTACGACTTCTGGTAAGAATGATTTGTTTTATGCTATACAAGTTGCCTCTTCCAAGACACAAATAAAAGATCTTCGGTATCTGAAACTGAAAGATAAGGTGGAGGTGCTGAAGGGAACAGACCGTTACCGGTATTACGTGAAGAAAACTTCGAGTTACGAGAAAGCGTTAGAGTTTCAACAAGAAGTTCGGAAAACTGTAAAGGATTGCTTTGTTATTGCTGTCTATAAGGGAAAACAAATTACCGTGGCAGAGGCAAGAAAGTTAGAACGGAAAAAATAAATGAAGAAATAAAATAATACTCATGAAAATAAGAAGAGAAGCGAAATTAGCCCTGACTGCGTTGGCTGCGGTTTTTATCTTGATTTGGGGAATAAATTTCTTGAAAGGTTCGTCCTTGTTTGAATCCAAAAGTACATTTTACGGCGTGTATGATAGTGTAGAAGGGTTGAAAGTGTCTAGTGGCGTTATTTACCGGGGCTATCAGGTAGGACAAGTAATTTCGATTCAATTTACGGGAGAACGGTTCGATCGGGTACTCGTGAAGTTCTCGGTGGATAAAGGGTTGGAGCTGCCATCAAACACGTTGGCCATGATTCAGAGTGCTGATTTAATGGGTTCAAAAGTTGTTGCTCTAGTGCCGGGAGATTCTCACGTGACTGCGGTAAGTGGAGACACCCTGCGGTCCCAAGTGGAGCGTGGACTTATGGAACAGGTGAGCCAGCAAATGTTGCCATTGAAACAGAAGGCCGAGCGTTTGCTGGGATCGTTGGATTCCGTGATGTTAATTGTTCAAGGGTTGTTTAATGAGGAAACAAAAAAGAATCTAAGTAATAGTTTCGGAAGTATTGATCGAACATTACGTAATTTGGAGGGAGCCTCGGGAAATTTGGATACCTTAATACAAGGGGAGTCTGCGAGAATCAGTTCTATCTTGCAGGATGTAAATAGCATCACGGGTAATTTGAGAAATAATAACGAAGAGATTTCTACTATTTTGGGTAATGTATCCGCGATAAGCGATTCTTTACGGCAGGCAAGTTTACACCAGACATTAATGAGCTTGGATTATATTTTGGCTACAACCGATTCGATAATGAATAAAATAAATAGAGGAGAGGGAACGATAGGGGCTCTTTTAAATGATAATGATCTCTATTATAATTTGAATCAAGTGAGTGAAAATTTGAATCGTTTATTAGTTGAGTTCAGGTATAATCCGAAACGCTTTATAAATCTTTCTCTGATTGATTTTTCTTCAGGAAAAAATGCTCTTGAAGAATATGGCGTGGTGATTTTCGAGTCTTCAGAACGATTGGATGTTAATTCTGAATTGTATGTGCAAAATCATGGATTGAAGGAGATTAAGTATAAGGATAAATATCTTTACATCATTGATAGCTACAAGAAATTGAAACCTGCCCAGAGGAAATTAGATGATGTTATAAAGCGTTATAATGATGCTTATATTGTTAAAATTGACTTTATTTGAAAATTAGAATTATTCTAAATAATGACTTTTGAAGTCTGAATTTTATTAACATAAAAGACAAGGCTTAAGAATCAAAAAAATATAGCGTAGTTCATTTTTTCCCCTTAGGTGCTAAAGCTTTATCCCTAGGGTAGGTTAATTAGAAAGTTACGTTTATGTTAAGAATTTGTTGCAAAAAAGGAACGCTTGGAAATAGATTGATTTGGGATTAAGGTGTTGATTTTCATGGTTGTATGTCTAAAGAATTGATATCTAAAACGTAAGCAAGAATCGATAAAAAACAAGTGAAAGTATCATTTTTTTTCCAAGATTTTTTTTTCGAATTTAGCATTCCATTTCCTAGAAATGAGATAGGGATATAAATAATAGATAAATGAAAAGGGATTGTAAAAGTGTTTGGTCGGAATGTCTAGACTTAATCAAGGAGCAGGTGTTGCCAAGAACGTTTAAAACTTGGTTTGCACCGATTCGTGCATTGAGTTTCAAAGATGATGTGTTGACAATTCAGGTGCCGAGTCAATATGTTTATGAATGTTTGGAAGAGCATTTTGTGGATATATTGAGAAAGGCTGTTCGTACCGCTATTGGTCCGAATGCAAAACTTGAATATTCGGTTGTAGTAGAAGAGAGCCATCCTCGTGACCCTCTCTCCGTAACGATGCCTTCCAATAACATGAAAAAGGTGGAACCAAACACGGTATACGTGAATGGTAAACCGGATAGTGTTGCCCCTAAAAATCCTTTTGAGCGTAATAATAATCGTTTGCAGATAGACCCTCAATTGAATCCTTCTTACACGTTGGACAGTTATATCGAGGGAAGTTGTAATCGTTTGGCAAAGTCTGCTGCCGTGGCTATTGCACAAAATCCGGGAGGTACGGCTTTTAATCCCTTGTTAATATATGGTGGATCCGGATTGGGGAAAACTCATTTGGCTCAAGCTATCGGTATGGAGGTAAAACAAAATTATCCCAACAAGGTCGTGTTGTACGTGACCACGAATGTTTTCCAGACTCAATTTACGGAAGCCGTACGCAAAAATGAGATAAATGATTTCTTACATTTCTATCAGTTAATTGACGTGTTGATTCTGGATGATATTCATGAGTTGGCCGGAAAGACTGCCACGCAGAATACATTCTTCCATATATTTAATCACTTGCATCAATCGGGAAAACAATTGATCTTGACATCTGATCGTTCACCGGCTGAATTGAGTGGTTTGGAAGAACGTTTACTTTCCCGTTTCCGTTGGGGATTGTCTGCCGAGATAAAAGCTCCTGATTTTGAGACTCGTATGGAAATTGCTCGTTTTAAGGCGCATAAAGATGGTATTGACTTCTCGGATGAGGTATTGGAATATATCTGTAAATATGTAAGTAATAACGTGCGGGAATTGGAAGGAGCAATGATTTCTTTGCTGGCCCAGGCTACATTTAACCATAAAGATCTGACGGTTGATGTGGTAAAGGATATTTTGGGTAAAATGGTGAAGAATCAGAAAGTCGAGTTGACCGTGGAACATATTCAGCAGGTTGTTTGTAATCATTTTAACATGGCTCCCGAAATGTTACAAGAGAAGACGAGAAAACGGGAAGTTGTTCAGGCTCGTCAGCTGGCCATGTATTTCAGCAAGACTTACACGAATGCATCGTTGGCATACATTGGTAAACAAATTGGTAAGAAGGATCACACAACCGTGTTGTATGCTTGTAAGGCTGTTACCGATTTGATGGAGACCGATCGTGCTTTTAAGGCTCAAGTGGAGGAACTCCAAAAGAAACTTTATTGCCGTAACTAATTATCACGTTCCTTTATGGAGGAGGATAAATATAGAACCGTAAATGCGATTGCCGAAGGCCTGTACAAGGAAAAAGGTAGTCGCTTTATTTCTTTTATTTATCCCGTAAAATCCGAAGAAGAGATTAAAGATATTGTTACCGGGCTTAAGACGAAGTATTATGATGCCCGACACCATTGTTATGCTTATTGCCTAGGGGCAAACCGGGAGCGTTTCCGGGCGAATGATGACGGGGAGCCTTCTTCGACGGCGGGTAAACCCATCCTCGGACAGATTATTTCCAATGACTTGTCCAACGTGCTTATCGTGGTGATCCGGTATTTCGGGGGAATTAAGTTAGGGGTATCCGGTTTGATTCAAGCCTATAAAGAAGCTGCCGCCGATGCGATCAATCATGCAGAGATCGTGGAGCGTACGGTAGATGAAGTTATTCACGTGCGTTTTACTTATGTCGTGATGAATGACGTGATGAAAGTATTGAAAGAAGAAGAACCGGACATTTTATCCCGAAATTTTGAGATGGAATGTGAGATGACTTTGTCTATCAGACAGAAAGATATGCCTCGTCTTAGAGAACGTTTGTTGAAGATCGAGTCTTTGAGTATCGAAGAATAGCGAATTTCATTTGCCCCTCCCTTTGGGAGTATACATTGGTGTATAAAAAAGGATCCGCTATAATTCGTTTATTATAGCGGATTGTCATTCAGATTGTGATCCAGCTGGGATTATAACTATTAATATTCAGTGTCTTACATGTACATAAAATTACCCTATTATATAACGAGTTAACGAAAAACGAGGTGTAATTAGATGTAAAAAATACCCGTTATAATGAAGTTATTTAGGGGTATATTTTGGGGCATGGGTTTTCAACGGGTAAATTTGTTTATCTTTGTGGTGAAACATCAAGGAAAATTTTATGAAAGAATTTAGCACGATACTAGCCCAAAGGGTTTATTTTGATTTGCGCACCCCGAAAACTAGTTTTAGCTTGATCCGGTTGCGTTGCACTGTCGATTCCCAAAGGCTAGAGTATTACCTTCCCGCAGAATACAAGATAAAACCCTCGCACTGGGATAGGGTCTCCCGGTGCGCCATTACGGATTCGAGAAGGAACAAGGATTTAAAAGGCGATCCCCGGTTAAAGGTGCATTTAGATAACGTGAACACGGAAATAACCAAAACGAGAAACACGCTAGTTGACATTATTCAGGAATACCAGCACAAGGGAATAAAACCCACACCCGCAGAGATTCGGCAATTATTAAGTGAACGCATGGGGAAACGCACGTCCACGCCCAAAAACGTGTTCTTTTTAGATTTCGTGAACGAGTACATAAAAAACAGCGTAGACCTACAAGAACAATCAAGGAAACAACAGGCCAGCGCAAAAAACGTGATAGAAAGGTATTCCAAGAGTATTAATAAAAAGTTGAGGTTCGAGGACATCACGATTGATTTTAGAAACGATTTTGTCAAGTATTTAAAAACGGCCAAGCACGAAAAAGGGGATTACTACAAGCCGAACACGATTGCCCGGATATTCAAAAATATAAAAACTTGGATGCGGGTGGCCTATGACAAGGGATTGACCCACAACAACGATTTCAAGAAAAAAGCGTTCGGGGTACAAAAAGAAGATGCGGACACGGTATATTTGAAAGAGGAAGAGATCTCGCAAATGTATAACACTGATTTTTCCGGATCGCCAAGATTAGAAAGAGTTAGAGACGTTTTTGTCATTATGTGTTACATGGGCATTCGTTATTCTGATTACTTGCTTTTAAAAAAGGAAAATATTTTGCCATCGGGACTTATCCGTATCACCACGAAGAAAACCAAAACCCCGGTAGAAATACCCATGCACGACCGGGTACGTGAGATAATGAAGAAATACAACGGGGAATTTCCCCCGGCACCCAGCAATCAAAAATTCAATGATTACATGACAGAGGTTATTAAGGCCGCAAAATTGGATCGAGATGTAGTCATTTCCGAAACACGGGGAACAATGACACGCAACAAGACGGTAAAATTAAGCTCGCTAGTAACGGCACACACCGCCCGCAGATCATGCGCAACGAATATGTTTTTAGCCGGGGTTCCCACGTTATCCATAATGAAAATAACCGGGCATAAATCCGAAAAGGTATTTTTAAAATACATTCGTATTACACAGGAAGAAAATGCGTTGAAATTAAGGGATCACTCGTTTTATAAAACCAAAAAGGCAAATTAGCGGGCTATGGAGGTGTATGATATTGATAAATTGATCTCGTTGTTAAATCAACAGAAAGAATGGGGATTATATTATACAAGTCCCGAGGATATTGAAAGAATACTAAACGAGGCTATACACACCCCGCCCGAGATAAGAGATGATGGGAAAACGATCGAACATTTAGAGTTTCACGTGTCAAGTGGTTACAAGATTCCAATCTATGCCCCTAGACTTTTCTCCATGTTGTTACAAATATCAGAATCCAAGTGCTTGCGGTGGCGTAAAAACGGGGTGATTGCTAGTGTTTACCCCAGCGTGTTATTGTCACAATTGAAGGAATTAGACCAAAAATATAGGTTAAAACGTATTTTGAATAAAGCGTACGCACGTGGAAAAAGTATTTTTTCAGAAAAAACGATGTATAATGACGTGAACGCTCGAACGTGTAGAGAGTTAATTGGCTTATCCACAAAAGAATATAAAGAAATGAAAAAACAGGGCTATATAAACGGGAAAACATTGAAAGATGTTTTACAAGGTTTGAATATGATCTTACGAAAATCATATAAATAATTGATAAATAGATTGTTAATTATTTAGGGAATATGATAAAGAATATCTAAAATCACATTTTTAGTGAATGGATTAACGTGTTTATAGTTAGATATATACGTGAATTTTGTCACGTTTTACTCATGCCGGAAAGCTAGGTTTTGCCCCTTTTTATCCCATTTTTCATTAGAAATGTGCAAAAATCGTTCGTTTTCGTTCATACGTGATTTTTTTGACGAGCGTGGTTTTTACCACGCTATCTTTGTAAATGTAATTACACTTTGGTTGTAGGCCTACAATAAAAAAACGATTCACGAACAACTAAAAGAAAGTAATTATGGAAAAGAACGTGATTTTGCAACAATGTAGCGTTAGCGAGCTGGCACAGGTAGTAACCGAGACCGTCATGGAGCGAATGGGGGATATTTTGCCCGTTCTGAAACCGAGGGAACCGGAAAAGTATTTAACCCGTACCGAGGTGTGCAAGTTATTCCACATCTCCTTGAAAACCTTGTACACCCGTGAGGCGAGAAAAGAAATTATAGCCTATAAAATAGGGGGAAGGAAGTTATACAAGGCCTCCGAGATAGAGCAATTCCTTGTGAAAGTAAACAAGTAAGGGGGGCGTGTCATGGATGAGGTAAAAGAAAAGACGGGAGAAAACCCCCGTCCCGGAACATCAAGTAACGGCTCTCTGGCCGATGGTGCAAAGGTACGTAAAAAAATCAAGGCCACGAAAACACAGGTCGAGAGTTTCAAGCAAGTAGAGCCGTTCCGGGAAAACGAACGATCCCGGGTTTTACGGGTCATGAAAGGGTTGGAACATGATGTATGCAGGCAAGAAATCGTGATATTATCCGGCCTCCCTATAAACCACGTGACAAGGGTCATAAGGGATTTGTTAGATGCGGGAACGATCCGGGTTACACGGTTGGGCAGAAGTCCCCTAACGAGGCGTTTGGTGGGAATGTTGGCGGTCGTTGACAAGGGAAAAGAGTAAATGATAGACGGGATAAACACATATATCCCGTGTGCGTTGGCTTGTAATTATCCCGGTTATAAACACGGGGGACGTTACGGGTACAAGGAACGCAACATGAACGTTGCCATTTCCCCGGTGGATGATGAACACGTGAAAGTTAGCGTTAGGGGTAGCTTGCACAAGTATTTTAACGGTGGCAAGCATAACGCTAACGACTTCACCCCGGGAATGGTTCGGGTCGCCATGCGTGATTTGTTCGGGGTTCTACGGCTAAATCCTGACGTGATGAGGTTGGGGGGATTCGAGTTCGGGGTAAATATTCCCCTCCCCTTCTCTCCCGATCGGTTTATAAATGCTATCGTGGCCTATAATCCCGGTGAACGTGTCCCGATCAAGACCCCGGATACTAAAAATAAAATCGGGGTGGTATTCGAGTACGGGGACTATGACGTGAAGATATACAACAAAAGCACGGAATCCGGGGAACCTTATCACGACATGAATATTTTACGTGTCGAGATAAAGATAAAAAGGCGCAAGATCGTTAAAAACGTCCGTTTGGAATCCGTTAGCGATTTATTGGAACCCGTGGCGTGGAAGGAGTTCATTAAATGGTTACGTCCCGTTGTCGATCGGTTATTAATCTACGAGCATGGGACGGTAGATGATTCCGGATTTTCACCGTTGAAAAAGCAATTGTTCCGAGACGGGACAACCCTAAATTATTGGAACCTGTGCCGCATGGATCATTCCCGGCAAACGTACCGGAACCGGATAAGAAGTTTTGAAAACCTCATCGGCAAACATTCCACCTCATCACTAAAAGAGCGGGTAAATTCTTTATTGCAGGCTAAATTAGACGAGATCGAGACCATGTTAGAGAATGACGTGTTGAATAACGAGGAAACGTCCCAAACGGCTTGTTTACCGGATCATTCCCGCACGGTGGTAACGTTACCCACCCGAGTACGGGGGAACCTCCCGGGTAAAGCGAGTTGCGAGAACGCTAAAGTTTGCCCGATAACGGGTTTAGACATCAGTATGCAGAGAAAAGAAAGCCGTTTTCTAGGGATCACGGGTATAAAGTTCTACATGAAACACGATCCCCCGGTACGTGACGAGTTGTTAGGGCGGTTATCCTCCCGGTGGGAGAAAGCCCCGTTAGAGGTAAAAATAAAAGAGATTGCGCACTCCATACGTAACGAATATTACAACCCGAGAAATAACGCCAAAAGGGCTTTGATGAGGTTGCGGGGTTCCGGTAGCGTGTCGGAGATTGGAAAGAGAGGGTATGAGAATCCGAATTTGGATTGTGGTATATTGCCGAATCCAAATTTGGATGGGGGTTCCCCGTGAGGTGTCCACAAATTTGTGGAGAGCGAGTTTTTCCTAATTTTCGGAAAAACGTTTATACATCAATATGCAGGAGGTGTAAAGTCGCTTTTTAAGGATCACCGATCCCGTGATCGTGGTAACCTTGAAAAGAAACAACCGGGTTTCAAGGGGGTAACTCAAAGTTACCCCACCGGTGTTTAGCTTGTTTTTCTTGTATTGCGAGTGGTAAATAAATTAATTAGCACACTCAATTTTGAGGGCGTTAATAGGTGATAGTAACAAAAAGCATTCAACCAGCGCGAATTTGCACCCGTTAATAGGGCATAGTAACAGAACCCACGGGGCGTGTTTACTTGTTTACAAGGTCGTTGAGCTGCTGTAAATCCTCTCTCGATTGTATTTTATAGATCGTTCCCCGGTATTCAACAAAACCGTTTATTTCCCCGGTTGTCGAGGCCGTGAAGAGTTCCCATACTTGCACGTTTAGGGCGGTGGCGATTTTTTGCAAGGTTTCCATTGTCGGGTTTCCGTTAATTGTTTTAGTTAGATTTACCCGTGCAATCCCAAGTTTATCCGCAAATTCTTGCATTGTGAACCCTTTCGATTTTATTAATTCTTTTATTCGCAATTCCATGATGTAATATTTTAATATTGGGACAAATATAGATAAAATATATTTTGTTGTGTCTTTTGCTTATAAAAGATATATTAAACAATATCAAATATTTGCTTTTTGTTGCATTATAATATACATTTGTAACGAAAAAGATATACCAAAATATACATCAATGAAAACACGATTCACCCAATACGGCAAGAAGGAAATAATGTTAGTGGCTCATGCGGTTGCCAAACGTCACAAACTATCCATCGGGGATGCTTTAAGAGATGCGTGGAGGTGGTTTAAATCCGGCTCCCGGAGCTTTACCGAGTATTTACGAGTGACTATCAAAAACAAGCGTGTGGCGATTTTAAAAGGCGTGAACGTGAAAAATATAATACTAGGTCAACCCGTGGAAACGGGGGCTAATTATAGCCCTCTAGGGTGGTTATGGAGTGAAATATATAATATTCTATTTGTATAACAATTAAATTAAGAGTTATGATGAAAGAGAAAGAGAACGGGCAAATAGACCCGAAAGAAAGAGTTTATAGGATGGTAAAAACGTTCTGCGAGAACGAGGGTTTAAAAACGGTAGAAAAGCATTTAATGGACGTTATCACCTCCACGGACGAGTGGATAAACAGGTGTCCCCAGCGAAAAATAGCGGAACGAATTTGTGCCTTGTGCGAGTTGTACCAATTCGTGCAAAAGCTGGGGGAATGCGTGAACGAGAGAGAAGAGGCAGACAACGGGGTACATGTAGGATAATTCATGAATAATATTTAATGCTATGGGAAAAGGGTTAAGTAATAAACAGGTGGCGCAATTAATCAATATATCATCAAATTTACAGAAATCAATCGGTTTTCCGGTGGATAATGATGTAGTGTTTATCGTGTTAGTTCGTATTTGTAGGGATTATATTAGTCCCTCGTTATATCCTTTAATACAAGGGGAAGCCCGGGACAAATGGTTTTTGGATCGACTGGCTAGATTCCGATTGAGGTATTTCGGGCAAATATGATAGAATTGAAAATAACGTGGGTGGGGAGCCATTTGGGGGTTCCCCGCTTTTATTTGTTAATATCACACGTGGAAAAAATTTGTCACATTACAGGCTTTTGCAGGGGGATTAATTAAACTAATACCCCTACCATTTACATTGATCTCCCATTTCGTGGGAGTTGTACAAAACCCGTTGGATTGAAACCACTCCCTTATTATTTACCTGTAAACAATCAATAAAAGTTTGTCAGTTTACACGCTTTCCAGATGTGCAAGTTTAGTTATATCAAAATGATTTTTTTGTCACATTACAGCGTAGATAAGGGCGTGATGTGACAAATATTTGAAATGTGATGATGAGGAATAAATCGGGGTATACATGAGGCGTGATCGAATCCCGTTATGGATTGGTTGAATACACGAATAAAAAGGTTTTGTTTTAGGGTTCGCCAATCGTGTCGAGGGGTATATTTCCCGGATCATGAAAACGAGCTGAATGAGATTTCCAATTGCTATCTCTTTGCCATGTTGTATTACCATTGTTTGCTTAATATCCCCATACTACACGTTCGCCAATCGTTTCACATTTGAGGCGTATGCCATTTTACCTTTGTTAGGTTCGTCACTATGACGAGCGTTAAATCATGGTAAAACAAGAGTGGAAGGTAAGGAAAGAAAGAGTTTCCTGCATGAATGGTTATTAAAGATACAATTTTATAACCATTGATAAATGGAGATAAAAAAAAAGTTTTTGATAATATTGTTGGTGTGTTAAACAACTGACAATCAGATAAGGGTAGGGGGTGAAAAAACTTTGGTACCCCTGTTTGCTAAGACCCCAGTCCAATCCTCCGTGCGTGCGTGCAAAATTGAGGATTTTTCGAGTTACAAGGGTCGGGAATATAATTTCACCCGATAACATCGTTTTTCCTGTTTGGATAAATTGATCGGGTAGAATAAACCGGATCGGGATAATTTGAAGGGTGAAGTGGAAAATAGTACGGATAATTTTATTTAGTCCAAATATAAATTAATACTCTGCGTGATTTTTTTTATAATGAGATTAATTTTTGATTGAAGTAGGGGAATTGTAGTGATAACTATTAATTCAATTATTATCTATTTTTGGCCACAGGCTTGGCCACAGTATAGAAAAACCCGCTATAACGTTTTGTGTTTTAGCGGGTTATGTGATAAAGTGGTGATCCCCACGGGACTCGAACCCATATCAAAGGAACCGGAATCCTTCATTCTATCCATTGAACTAGGGGACCATATTATCCGAGTGCAAAGCTAATCAAATTTTTAAAAAAAGGGAGCAATTTGCTCCCTTTTTTAATGTATAATAGATAAACTATTTTACCTTTTTACGAGTAGCGTAGCTTACACGTAAAGAATTCGCTTTACGCAATTCTTGTTTTACGTCGGTTACGATACCCATTTTTGTAAACTGATCAACTTTTAAGTTATTCGTGATCATGTTCCGTTCTTCCTCTTTACGAGTTTCTTGTTCAGCGGCAACGAAACTACTGATTTCACTTACGTTTGCCAGCTTATCATTCAACTGAATACGAGGTTCACTTCCGTAAGTCGCCACGTACTGGTCTTTCGGTTTTCCGATGAAGATATTACTAACCAAAGATTTTTTCTCTAGCTTGCTAATCTCTTTTGCTTCGGGCATACCGTTATCAACCATCACGAGAACTTCTCGCATCGTGGTACTAACCATGAAGAAGAATAATAGCATGAACACGATGTCCGGTAGAGACGCTGTTGAAATTGCAGGGGTCTCTTTTCCGCCTTCTTTTCTAAATTTAGCCATTACTTCTTTCCTCCTTTCCCGATGTTTTTAGGTTCAGCCTCGGATATAGCGGTAGGAACAAGTTTTCTCACAGCGTCCATTTGTTCTTCCGTGAGTTCGCTATATTTCTTACCCCATTTTTCCATGGCTTTCATATCCCTAATTTCATTATATGCTGCTGTCAGTTCATCTTGAACGGCAATATACATTTTGTATGAAGTTCCTCGGTCACTTTGAAGAGAGATAATTCCTCTTGAAACTTCAGCTTGTCCGAAGAAAGGAATTTCCTTAACAACTTTACTCGGTAAATCTTCTCTGTTTTGCGGGTTCAAAATAAACTCTTTAGCCTTTTCCTTCAGGTTCTCAATTTGCATCAGTTCCCCGTTCACGGCCAACAAATCGTTCTTGTTTACCAACACTTGTAATATATTACGTTTGGCAACAGGAGGTGCAATCACCTGATCTGGTGGCGGCATCGGTGGTAACCGTCTGAATAATCCCGAATCCACATCCATCGTTGTTGTCATCAAGAAGAATGTCAACAGCAAAAATGCGATATCCGCGGTGGAGGAGGCATTAATTTCTGGTGTTTTTTTTCTTGCCATAATCTCTTTTTTATCCTTCAGGAAAATTATCTAACGCGTCTAATAATTTCTGTAACAACAATAGCACCAATAGCTCCTATTCCCAAGAAATAAGTTGTGATTAGGATGGTGTCAGTGAATTTTAAAGTTCCCGGAACGTTGTCCGCACCGCTATATCCCGGAATATTCATGATAGTTCCGTCAGACATCGAGTAAGCGATTAACACGAGGAGAATGATCCCTGCAAGGGCAATAAAGCTCTTCATCGCTTCCTTTGGTCTGGTGAATAATCTAGCAACCGGGAATATTAACGCTGCAACAATGGCAACGCCAAATAAAAGATATGACCACCATAGTAGTTGTTCCGTGTATACCGGGGTGGAATATTGTGAGTTTGGAAGTTCGCCTCCAAAATAAAATAACCCCAATAACACGATCGTAATGACGAACATTACGATGGTCATGATGTTTAATATTTTGTTTATTTTCTGCATGGTTTAGTGTTTTTGATTGTATTTGACAAGAATGTCTAATAAAGTTACGGAAGCGTCTTCCATGTCATTAACAATACTTTCAATCTTAGCAATACAGTAGTTGTAGAATACTTGAAGAATCATGGCCACGATCAAACCACCCACGGTCGTGATCAATGCAACCTTGATACCTCCAGCCACCAATGACGGTTGGATATCTCCTGCTGCTTGAATCTTATCGAAGGCGTCGATCATACCGATTACAGTTCCCAAGAATCCTAACATCGGGGCCAATCCAATAAACAAACTAATCCAAGACATTCCTTTTTCCAAAAGTCCCATTTGAACAGAACCGTATGATACAACTGATTTTTCAACCATGTCGATTCCTTGATCATAGCGGCATAACCCTTGATAGAAAATACTTGCAATGGGGCCTCTTGTGTTGCGGCAAACTTCTTTTGCAGCTTCAACTCCACCGTTGTTTAATGCATCTTCAACACTTACAATTAATTTTTTCGTGTTGGTAGAAGCCAAGTTCAAGTAAATGACTCTTTCGATAGCGATAGCCAAACCGAAGATCAAACACAAGATAACGAAACTCATGAAGGCGGCACCTCCCTCGATGAATTTTTGTTTCAAGGCAGCGTGGAAAGAAGTACTTTCGATTTGTGATTCGTCTTCTAACACGGTAGGATCTGTCGTTTCCTCTTCTTCTTGATAAGTTTCTGTCGTTTCAGTGGTCTCTGTTTGAGTTGTTTCATTCTCTTGAGCCATTAGCATAGATGATGCTCCAATAGTAAGCATTCCTAAAACTGCTATTAGTGCAAATAATTTTCTCATGATCAATTTAACTGATTTTTAGTTTATTAATAATTAAAATTTAACTCTATAATATCTATTTAAGCTGTTTCGTTCTTGTTTTACACCGTGTGCCGGTTAAAATCGGGCACCAAGGTATAAAAAAAATGTTAAAATCCAATATATTTGGGGGATATTTCTCCCTTTAAGCCGTTATTTAAATATTTTTTTATTTCGTTAGTGTCTTTATATTTGCCCAGTACATACATCATTTTGCATACAGCGGCTTCCGTGGTAATGTCGTGACCGCTGATGACTCCCGCGTTAAGTAGCTCTCTACTTGTTTCATACTTACCCATCTCGACGCTCCCACCTTGACATTGGGTGACGTTATACACGAAAATTCCCTTGGATAGTACTTCCTTGATCTTGTTAAGAAAAACTTTATTCGTGGGAGCGTTGCCTGACCCGTATGTTTCCAGTATGATTCCTTTTAACCCGGGAATCCCTGTTACTGCGTCAATCACTTCCGGTCTCATACCCGGGAATATTTTCAATATGGCGATATTCGTGTCCACGTCACAGAATGCACTTACGGGTTCCGTTCGCAGGGTGTAATCGATTGCACTGTAATCGTAATGAATATGT
>OJSQ01000870.1_pt1 | contig 36546 bp, 66 predicted proteins | sample 1599551 | NCBI WGS metagenome assembly OJSQ01 (sample SAMN04168659, study PRJEB22393) | human gut metagenome | biome: human gut microbiome; feature: stool | host: Homo sapiens | collected 2014-05-12
CGCCACAAATACAGGTTACCGAAGTGTCGCCACAAATACAGGTTACCGAAGTGTCGCCACAAATACAGGTTACCAAAGTGCCGCCACAAATACAGGTTACCAAAGTGTCGCCACTGTGAAAGGGGAAGAATCCATCGCAATAGCAACAGGAATAGCCAGTAAAGCAAAAGGCGCATTAGGCTGTTACATAGTTTTAGCAGAATGGGAGTGGAATGACCATCATTATAACCTAAAGACGGTTAAAACAGCCAAAGTGGACGGCAAATATATAAAAGAAGACACATTCTATATGCTGGAAGACGGCGAGTTTGTTGAGGTGGAATAATGAAAGAGATATTGATAGAAATAGACAGACTGGCAGAAGAGGAAATGGAGAGAGCCAATAAGATACACCCGATGTTCCACAGTGACCATGAAGGGTGGGCTGTTTTGCAAGAGGAAATAGAAGAAGCAACGGATTCTATGAAAACAGTTCATATTGACAGTGAAAAATTGTGGGAAGCTGTGAAAAATGATGATAAAGAATTTTCATGTGAAATGGCACAACACATAAGACATTTTGCCGAATATGCAGCAGCAGAGTTGATACAGGTTATAGCCATGTGTGATAAGTTCATTGAAAGTCAGGAGGTAAGAAATGAGCACAGAGATTAAGACGATTAAAGGATTCGCTGGAGGGAAAAGAACGGGGTATATGCCCGAAAAGAAAAACGTGACAGTTAGATTTACCAGTGATGAATATGGAGAAACTATGTCCATAGAAGATGGCGAAATAATGCTTGGAGTGCCGTTTGAACCGATAAAGAAAATGATAGAAAAGGCGAGGAAAAAATGAACGAGACAAGTAGATTGTTAAAAATTATAGAAGAAAATGATATGACATATGGTGAATTTGCTAAAAGAATTGGGGCATCACTTGGGTCAGTAAAACGCTGGGTTGGAGAGCGGACGATTCCAACAGGTACAGAGAATGTAAAAAGAATATGCGAAGAGTTCAACATCTCTGCGGATTGGCTAATATTCGGAGTTGGTGATATGCACTGGTAGGGAGGCAAGAAAGATGGATAGAAAAGAGTGTTTGGAGGCTGCAGGAAAAGCAGTGCTGACAGACAGGGAAAATACATATGGAAAGCCAGAGGATAATTTTAAGATGATTGCATATCTACGGGGCGATTATTTAGGTATAGAAATGGCACCTGAAAGCGTTGCACACATGATGATATTGCTAAAAATAGCGAGAATAGCAGGAGGTAAATATAACCCTGATAACTATGTAGACATAGCTGGATATGCAGCATGCGCTGCGGAGATAGGGGGAAAGTATGAATAGCGTTGTGCTGATCGGCCGCCTAACTAAAGACCCTGAAGTTAAATACATAAGCAATAACCAGATGGCGGTGGCTACATTTACAGTGGCTATCGACAGACCGGTAAAGCAGGGAGCGGAAAAGAAAACAGATTTTCCGAGAGTAACAGTATTCGGCAGGCAAGCTGAAAACTGCGAAAGGTACCTTGCCAAGGGCAGACTTGTGGGAATCCAGGGAAGGATTCAGACAGGCAGTTATACCAATAAAGACGGAGCTACAGTTTATACAACAGATGTAGTTGCCGACAGAGTAGAATTTTTAGAGTGGGGCGATAAGGAGCAGGGCGGGAGTAATCCGCCTGCAGAGAGTGTGCCGGAAGGGTTTCAGGCTGTGAGCGCAGATGACATTCCATTTTAGAGGTGAGAAATGAAGTTTATAGACTTTTTCGCAGGCATAGGTGGTTTTAGACTGGGTATGGAAATGACAGGTCATGAATGTGTCGGGCACTGCGAGATAGATAAATTTGCCAATGAGAGCTATGTAGCTATGCACAATGTGAAAGAAGGTGAATGGTATGCAGATGACATTACAAGAGTTAAGCCCGGAGAGCTTCCAGAAGCTGACTGCTACTGCTTCGGCTTTCCATGTCAGGCTTTCAGCATTGCTGGAAACAGACGAGGCTTCGAGGATACAAGAGGAACTCTCTTTTTTGAAGTCATGCGGCTGGCTAAAGAGCGAAAGCCTCGTATACTTTTCGCAGAAAACGTTAAGGGACTCCTCAATCACGAGGGGGGGCGAACATTCGGAATTATCATATCCACAATGGATGAGCTGGGGTACGATGTCGAATGGCAGGTGCTTAACAGCAAAGACTTCGGAGTGCCCCAGAACAGGGAGAGGGTGTTCGTTATCGGGCATCTTAGAGGAACAGGTTCCCGAAAAATATTTCCTATCAGAGACGGCAGCAAAAAGGCTTTTAAAGAAGAATGTCAAATATCAAAAACTCTCGCAAGGAGAAACTACACAGCCTATTCAGAAGGAACGTATATTAATGAATGTATACAGATAATTGGTGGGAGTCAAGGCAACAGAGTATATGACCCAAGAGGAATAAGCGTAACCCTTTCATCTCAAGGTGGCGGGCAAGGAGCAAAAACAGGATTATACGCAATCCCCAACCCAAAGCCTGACGGGACTCTGGAATACTACATACGTAAATTAACGCCTAAAGAATGTTTTAGGTTGCAGGGGTTTCCTGATGAATATTTTGAAAGAGCAAGAGCTGTAAATAGTGACAGCCAGTTATATAAACAGGCAGGTAACAGCGTAACGGTTAACGTGATATATGAGATAGCAAGGAGGCTAACATGATAGACGAAAAGAAGTTAATGGAAATTTTAAAGGAATGGGCAGACAGCGCGCCACCGTTTGAAAGCGACATCGTAACTGATGTTATTGGTATTGTTGAAGAACAGCCAAAAGTAGGTGAGTGGATACCAGTGTCGGAGGGGTTGCCTAAAGAAAATGACTCTTATTTAGTAACATGGGAAATGAGAGCAACAAATCAATGTTTTACAGGGAGTTCAAGATTTACTAATGGTAAATGGGAAACAATGTTTGGCACTTGTGAAGTTATAGCATGGCAACCGAAACCTGAGCCGTGGAAAGGAGAACCAAAAATTGATTGGAGCAAAGTGGAGATAGATACACCTGTTCTTGTTAGACAGAGTAGGTGTAATGACTGGGCTAAACGCTATTTTGCTAAGTATGAAAATGGAACAGTATTTACATGGGCGTATAGAGCAACATCTTGGTCATGCGACAGTGACGAGATAAAAGGGTGGAATTATGCAAAACTGGCAACGGAGGAATGATATGGACGGAGTCAAATTATTAAAAACTTATAAAAGAATGTGCAATTTTTATGATCAAGAGTGTGGGGATTGTGAACTAAATGCAGTATGCTCACATCATGAAAGTTGTATTCAGTTTCTTATGAACCATCCTGAGGATGGTATTGCAATAATAGAGAAATGGGCTAAAGAACACCCAACAAAGCTAAGACAGGATAAGTTTTTGGAGATATTTCCCAATATAAAACTTTGCAATGGAGTCATTCAGATATGCCCTAAAAGTTTAGGGTTAATAAAACAATGTTTAGATGTGGATATATGTCCTGAATGCCATGAAAAATACTGGCTTGCGGAGGTGGAAGAGTGAGATTAATAGATGCTGATGCTTTAAAAAAATACATAGAGAAATTACAAAATGAAACACGAGATATGAAAGAGATGGTTCGTTTTGATGGTATACTTGCGATTTTAGATAGCCAGCCTACTGCAAATCCAATGCGTGGAGAGTGGAACGAATCTAACGAAGAGTCGTTAGAAATATATAAGTGCTCGTGTTGCGGATATTGGGTTACGATTTTTATTGGAACGCCTGAAGAAAATGGTTACAATTATTGTCCCGGCTGTGGTGCGGATATGAGAGGTGGAAAATGACTGAATTAAAACCATGTCCATTCTGTGGTGGAGAAGCAGAAATTCATAGCTGGTACATAAAAGGTGTAGCGAATAGACTACACTACCGGGCAAGATGTAAGTCGTGTGGTTGCGAATGCAGAAATAATTTAGGTTACCGAACTGCCAAAAAAGCGACAGAAATATGGAATAGACGAAAGCTCATAGACAAGATTGTGGAGCAGTTGGAAAACCTCGAAAAGCGTAACAGAGAGCTTGAGGACGCTATTGAGCGTGATGGAAATGAGATAGTTGAGCTGGCAAATGAGAACAGAAGACTTAGGATGACTCTCGAAATAGTGAAAGGCGGTAGAGGTGGATGAACAGAGTAAAAACGAAGCCAAAGAAGCGCAAAATTACGCTTGGCGATACAGAGCTAAACAAGCTTAAGCGAGACATTACCAAAACAGCAACCGACAAAGCCTGCCTGATAGTCCTTGCTGCAATGGTGGACGAGCTGCATATAGACGATACCCAATTATGTAGCGTGATGGAGAGAACCGATAGATATGCTGGATACATAGACAACCACAAGGCAAAAATGGAAGATATACGAAAGACAATACAGTCAGGTACAGGAATAAGATTGGAAGGGTGGTAAGATGGAAAAATTTATCGAGTTTAATGTTATAAAATTCCTTAAAGAAGCTAAAGGCTGGGGAAAAGAAAAAAAGCGACTACAGGAGAAACTGGACAATATAACCGAAATAAAAGGTATCGATAACAGCCCTATCAGATCAGGTAAATTGCATGATAGCGTATCTGATGTAGCTGCAGAAAGAGAACAGATACAGAGACAGATACAGAGACTTGATACATATATAGATGTTCTGGAATACGTACGAAAAAAACTTACCACAGATGAAAATGAAATTTTAGATGTTTTCTTTTTCAAGCATGGGTACATGCAAAGAAATATAAGGATATATGCTAAGAAACACGCCATAAGAGAAAGAGGTGTTTATGAGCTTAGACGTAAAACAATAGATTTAATGCAAAAAATAATTACTGAAAAATTTTTATAAATTCCGCAAATTGCGGGGGAAAACATGTGTTATTATGATATCGTGATGAGAAACGTAAGGCAAACGGATCATCTCCTTTCAGAAAACCCTTAGGAAACTGAGGGTTTTTATATTTGGCGGGTTAGTGTAGTGGTAACACTCCGGTCTCCTTAGCCGGCACAGGCAGTTCGATTCTGTCACCCGCAACCAAGTAAGCCCTAAATGTATGTACAGCATTTAGGGCATTATCATTTAAAATGTAAACATTATTATATTTGTAACGAGATAAATAATAGAGCGAGAAAAATAATAGTAGACAAGATAAATTCTAACGAGGACAGGGAAGAGAATGCTTAAGTCATGCCATTACTGTGGCAGAATACATGACAGCAAATATATCTGCGAGCAGAAATATGTTGCTTTGAAAAAGAGGCAAAAGAAAAAAGACAGTCGGATAACACAGTTTAGAGGTTCGGCAGATTGGAAAATCAAGCGAGAAGAAATCAGGGCAAGAGATAGACAAGTATGTCAGGTATGTATAAGAGGATTATATAAGCCCCTAAGGAAGTATGAGACGGAGGGGCTATCTGTACACCACATAAAGCCTATAGCAAGCTATTGGGATAATAGATTGGATAATGAATATCTCATAACTCTGTGTGAAAAACACCACGAGATGGCGGAAGCTGGAGAAATACCAGAAGAGGAACTTATCAGAATAGTAAAGGAGCAGGAAGATGAACTATGAAACGATGAGAAAGGCTGAAGAACTCAGGAGAGATAAAGAATTGTTAGAAAAAATAAAGAGGGGAGAAAAAATAACAAAAGAGGATTTAAAAAATCAAGGTGGCTTAAAAACTATATTCCCCCGGGGACAAAGGCATGAATAATGCGAACGTTTGTTCCACCGACGCCCCCTATACATATACACCAACAATAAAAAACATGAATTTTTTGGAAAGGATAAAATATGGAAATAATTCAGGTAGGTATAAATGATATAAAGCCATATCCAAACAACCCAAGGAATAACGACAATGCTGTGGAGGTTGTGGTAAATTCTATTAAAGAGTTTGGCTTTAAAGTCCCAATAATAGTTGATAAAGACAACGTAATTGTTGCAGGGCACACCAGATTGAAAGCAGCTAAAAAGTTGGGCTTAAAATATGTACCATGTATTGTGGCAGGTGATTTAACGGAAGAGCAAGTGAAAGCGTTTAGATTGGCTGATAACAAGACATCGGAGTTAGCTCAGTGGGATTTTGAATTGTTAGAGTCTGAAATGTTTGGAATAATTGAAATTAATATGAAAGATTTCGGATTTATAGATTCTATAATAAGTGATGAAATTATAGACGAGTATTTCCAAAGTGACGTCGGGGATAATGCAGAAAGGAAAATGAGAAATATAATGTGTCCGCATTGCGGTAAGGAAATAGAGATATGAAAGTTTATCTTGCTGGGACATCGAGCTTGAAAAAACATCAAGAAATAATAACTCAATCAAAATATTTTCTTGAATCTTTTTATTCAATAAAAAAATGGCAAATACCATATTTATTAAAAGCGAATGATTTTTTACTTGATAGTGGGGCATTTACTTTTATGGGTTCAAAACAGAAAATAGATTTTGAAAAATATATATATGATTATGCTGAATTTATAAATAAATATAGTATAAAAAATTTTTTTGAATTAGACATCGAGTCAGTCGTTGGATGGCACGAGTATAATCGTTTAAATGAAAAGTTAAAAGTATTAACTCATAGGTTACCAATTCCAGTATTTCATAAAGAAAGAGGGAAAGATTGGTTTTTAAAAGCAGTAAATGAGTATCCATACATAGCATATGGCGGAATAGCCATTGATAGAAAAAATATGAAGAAAGAAGAATTTGAGGTAATACCTTGGTTCATTAAAAAAGCACATGAGAAAAACTCAAGAATACATGGATTAGGTTTTACGTCAACATCAATGTTTAAAAAAATTCGGTTTGACACCATAGACTCTACTACGTGGACGATGGGTGGGAGAATGGGCAATCTTTGTTATATGACACAATCGGGCGAAATGCGACAATATTACCCATCAAAAAACGGACAAAAACCTAAGGATGTAGAGAAAATAAATTTGTTTAACTATTTAGAATGGTGCAAATTTCAAAAATATGCGGAGGAGAATTTATGAAAAATAAAACAAAATCAATAGCGCTTTCAGGTGTTTTCGTTGCGATATATGCCGTTGTTACTTTGGCAATATCGCCTTTTAGTTTCGGTGCAATACAATGTAGGCTATCAGATGTATTATTGATGTTTTGTATTAAAAGAAAGGAAGCTATAGCAGGCTGCGTTTTTGGATGCGTTATTGCTAATATGTTTTCTCCTTTAGGAATTATTGACATGGCCGTGGGAGCTCTGGCTAATTTTTTAATAGGGGCGTTTGCATATAAAAGTAAAAAAATAATAATGACTATCGTTGCTGGAGGAATGATAGCCGGACTATTTATTGGAGCTGAGCTATGTGTAATTTATTCGATTCCTTTTTTGATGACTTTTGTTACAGTTGCAATTGGTGAAATTTTATCGCTCACTGTTGGTGCTATTTTATATAGAATCATAAACAAACATATGGGGGAAAGGCAGATTGAAAACGTTAAATGAACAAGCTAAAGAAATTTTACAGATCGCTGAAAAGCATGGAGTTGAGCAGAATTTCTTTTTTATTACAACATTTAAAAGATATCAAGTACAGATAAACATACTCAACGAGCTTGAACAAAAAATAAGGGACGATGGTACGTTGGTAACAAAAGAATATGTTAAAGGTAGAAAAAACGTATACTCACACCCTGCAATCTCAGATTACAATAGGACGACTGATTCAGCAAATAAAACCGTAACAACTCTTATAAAAATCATTAAGACGTTAAGAGCAGATGAAGATGAATATGATGAGGATAGCGATCCGCTATTAAAGGCTTTAAGGGGCGAGGAAATTGTCTAATCATCCAAGCTATGAATATGCTTTTGCAGCTAAAAATGATAAGCTGACGGATTGTTATGGTAACAGGACGATTGCTCCTAAATATGTAAAGAAGCAATGTGATGAATTTTTAAAAATTGCCGATGGTAAAGATAATAAATATATCATTGACGAAAACAAAGTAAAGCAGATTGATGGTATTTTAAAGCTGCTGCGAATGCCTAAGGGATTAAAAGCGGGTAACCGAATTTACGATTGTACTTCCGGGTACCAATGGTTATTTTATATAGCGGTGCTTTGCACTGTGTACCGGGATAACAGGAATAAGCGTAGATATGAGACAGCAATACTTGAAGTTTGCAGAAAAAATTTTAAAACATACACAATAGCGATTGTTTTTATAATCCTATTTTTGACCGAGCCAATGTTTTCAAAATTTTATTCGGTAGCACCTGACGGAGCATTAAGTAGAGAAGTTCGGGAGGCTATATCCGAAACATTAAGAGCAAGTAGTCACGTTTATAAATTTAAAGGTAAGGCGAGATTTAAAATACTACGAGATTACATATCATTCTTACCGAAAGAAACAAAATACACGCCACTAAATTATAGTAGTTCGCGTTTTGATGGTAGATTACCGAATGCATTTTTAGCTGACGAAGTTGGCGCGCTACCTAACAGCTATGCAATAGAAGCTATGCGTTCAGGTCAGCTTAATGTGCTGAATAAATTAGGTTGCATAATATCAACTAAATATCCTACATTCAATAATCCGTTTGAAGATGAGGTTGATTATGCTAAGAAGATTTTAGATGGAGTAGTAGAAGATGAGACGACATTTGCACTTCTTTATGAGCCCGACAATATAAAGAATTGGGAAAGTGATGACGAAATACTAAAGCAAAGCAACCCTGTTGCGCTGGAAATCAGGGAAATATGGGAAGACCTTTTAAAAAAAAGAAAACGAGCTATCGAAGTTGAAAGTGCAAGAGAAAACTTCTTGACGAAGCATTGCGACATAATATATCAGGGTTTAGGGACCGAAAGTTATATATCTGTTGATAATGTGCGAGCTTGTAAGGCGGATAGAATCAACTGGACAGGTAAGCAGGTATATATCGGTGTGGACCTTTCTATGTCGAATGATAACTGTGCCATTGCTATGAGTGCGGAAGAAGATGGGGAAATTTTTTCAGAAGTGATCGCTTTCATACCAGAAGGAAGAATTGATGAAAAGAATGAGTTTGAAAAAATAGATTATAGACAGTTTATAGCGGCAATGAAATGTATTGCGTGCGGTGATATGACAGTTGATTATGGAGTTATAGAAGATTTTGTTTTCAATATAGAAGAAAAATATGGCGTGACAATAATGTCTATAGGTTATGACCGTTATAATGCTTTATCATCAGCGCAGAAGTGGGACGAGAAGTACACTACAGTACAAATAAGACAGCATAGCGATACGCTACACCCACCCACAAAGCTGTTATATGAGTTTATAATAAATAAAAAATGGCACTATGAAGAAAACAAGCTGCTTGAAATTAATTTTGAAAATGCAAAATGTACATTTGACACGAATATGAACCGTTATGTAAATAAGAAGAAGTCAAAAGACAAAGTAGATATGGTTGTGGCATTGATAAACAGCATTTATCTTTTACAACAAGATGTTCTGTTATATGATGGGGATTTTGTCGTACAAACAGCATAAAAAAAGTAAAACAGGAGGAATGAATGATAGAACCATATAGAGATGAAATCGTTCAGGAAATTAAAGAAGCGGGACAAGAACTGATAGACAGGGCCGAGAGTCTTGTTGGTGAGGGGTTAACGGGAATTACGGATATAAGTTTAACAATAAAAGTAGGCAGAAACACAGATGTGTTGGAATTTCCTAAAATAACGGTACAAACAAGTGTAGTAACGAAAAATACTATAAACAGATGGAATAAAAAATAAAGGAGGAATAGCTAAGGGGATTATTCAGAAAGAAAAGAGCAGAGCCTGAGCAGATTATAGATGAAAAATCTGTTTCCGATCCGTTGCTTCGGGCATGGTTTTCACCGGAAAATATTACAAGAGAAAAAGCTATGCAAATACCGGCACTCGCCGGGGCAATTGATGAAATTGCTCGGACTGTCGCCAATATACCTATAAAACTCTACAGAAAAGAAGGAAAAAGAGTTGAGGAAATAAAAGATGATAGGCGAGTTTTTTTATTAAATGAGGAAACTGGCGATACTTTGGACGCTAACCAGATGAAACAGGCAGTTGTAAGGGATTACTATCTCGGACGAGGTGGTTTTGTTTATGTAGATTGGGCAGGAACAGAAGTTGAATCATTAAGATATGTTTTTAGTGAGTATGTGTCTATTGCCCCAAACGCCGATGTTATTTTTAAAGATTATGCGATATTAGTACAGGGGAGAACATTTTTCCCTGAACAATTCGTGCGAGTTTTAAGAAATAGTATTGATGGAATGTACGGAAATAGCATAGTTGAACAAAATAAGCAGCTTCTTAGCGTAGTATACAACTCACTTCTTTATGAGGAGGGTCTTGTAAAGACCGGAGGGAATAAAAAAGGTTTTGTAAAATCAGTAAAAAGATTAAGTCAGGGAGCTATCGACGAACTAAAAGCTGCGTGGAAAAAACTATATCAGAACAACACGGAGAATGTTGTTATTCTCAATGAGGGGTTAGAGTTTCAAGAAGCCTCTAACACATCAGTTGAAATGCAGCTTAATGAGAATAAAAAGACCAATGGAGAAGAGCTTAGGCGGCTTCTCGGTGTACCTGACGATATAAACACAGAGCAGGGCGATAAAGCGTTTATAAAGTATTGTATAAACACCTTTATGGGTGAGTTTATGACGGCGTTAAATCGTGCCTTGCTTCTTGAAGATGAAAAAGGGGTATATTACTTTGCTCCTGATATGTACGAATTGACAAAAGGTGATGAAGATAAGCGATATAATGCATATAAGACGGCTGCGGAGACAGGTTGGTTACAGATTGATGAAATAAGAGAGAAAGAAAACATGGAGCCGCTGGGTATTGATATGGTTAAACTGGGACTGCAAGATGTCTTGTATGACCCTAAGAATAAACAAGTATACATTCCAAACACAAACAAAATTGTAGACCTTGGGAAAGGAGGTGTAAGCGAAGGGCAAGAATTGAACTCAGAGCAGAAAACGGAAGAGAATCTGTCATCATCGACGGATATGTCAACGTAACAGGCAGAGATTCAAGACCAATACCGGATGGAAAAGGTGGGTATTTTATTGAGAGAATAAACCGAGGAGCGTTTGGCAAAGCATTAGAAAAGGCTGGAGAGGTTAGAGCATTACTAAATCATAACTGGGGGCGTGAAATTGGCAAGATGGGAGCAAATTTAACGTTAAAAGAAGATGTTATAGGTTTAAGGGCGCATGCTGAATTTACTGATTCGGAGGTTGTCAATGATGCAAAAGCAGGGAAGTTGCGAGGTTGGTCATTTGGCATGCGTAATGTTACTGAAACAAGAGCAGAAAGCGAAAACGGTATACCAGTTAGGAATGTTACGGGATTCACTTTAGACGAAGTGTCGCTCATAAATGACAAAATGAAACCATGGTATGAGTCAACTACAGTAGAAACAAGAGCAGAGGGTGACGGGGAAGTTACTGTCGAGCTTCGTGCGGAAGAATTTGAAGCCGAATACATCGGTTTTGAAGATAAAAAAGAACCTGAAAAGGTAGATAACAGTAACCTAAAAGAAATTATAAAGAAATATGGAGGGAACATCTAAGGAAAAAGAACAATATTAAAGCGTTACAGGAGACAAGGGCTGAAAAAGTCAAAGAGCTTGAAATGCTCTACGCAAAACTTGAAGCGGAACAGAGAGCAGTAGAGGAGGAAGAAGAAAGACAGATTGCTGCCATATCTGATGAGATTGATAACATTGACAAGACTATTGATATTCTTGAAAATATGAAAAAAAGACTTGCTGAAACCAACAAAGGCAAAGAAAAAGTCATTGAAGATGTAATAGATGGTGACGGTGTAGGAGAGCAGAGAGCAGAACAGGAAAAGACTGACGAAAAAGCATTTGCGAACTACCTCAGAGGGGTTGTAAGCGAAGAAAGAGCAGAGAATCTAACTTTCGGTGATAATGGGGCGGTTGTTCCTACTACAATTGCCAATAGGATAATAAAAAAAGTGTATGATATTTCACCAATACTGGAAAAGGCTACAAAATATAATGTTAAAGGTACGCTTGAAATTCCATACTATCCAGAATCTGACGCAACAGATATTACAATGGCATATGCGACAGAATTTGTAGAGCTTGAAAGCTCTGCTGGTAAATTTACAAATATTTCACTTACTGGGTATTTGGCAGGCGCACTTACATTAGTATCAAGAAGCCTTATCAACAACTCACAATTTGACATTGTTGGATTTGTTGTAGACCATATGGCGTATAACATTCACAGATGGATTGAGAATGAATTGCTTAACGGTACAGCCTCTAAAATAGAGGGACTTTCTGGCGTAACGCAGGAAGTAACAGCAGCAGCCGCAACGGCAATTACGGCAGACGAAATTATAAGGCTGCAAGATGCCGTAAAAGATGCATTTCAGGGACCGGCAATATGGATAATGTCTCCGGCAACGAGAACGGCTTTAAGGCTGCTGAAAGATGATGTGGGAAGATATCTCCTGCAGGACGATATCACAGCACCGTTTGGAAAGGTACTTCTCGGAAAACCTGTATATGTTTCTGATAATATGCCGGATATGGCGGCAGGAAAGACAGCTATCTATTACGGTGATATGTCTGGTCTTGCCGTTAAAATGACAGAAGAAATGGAAATACAGGTATTGAGAGAAAAGTACGCAACCCAGCATGCGGATGGCGTTGTCGCATGGTTAGAAATGGATGCAAAAGTAGAAAACGCACAGAAAATAGCTAAGCTGGAAATGGCAGCGTCTTAAGGAGGTAGTCCATGACTATAAGTGAAGCAATTAAAAATCTGATAGTTGCTATTAAGGGTAGCGGCAATGCCGAAGATATAGATGAGCAGACAATTGCACAGGTCATAAACTATATGGCTGAAAATTGGTCTGCTATTTCTGCGGGGATAGGTGGCGGAGGTTATGAGCTTCCTGCTGCCACCACCGCGGAACTTGGCGGTGTTAAGCAGGCTGCTACTGTGAGTACAGTTTCTGCTGCAGACGCAAGTACGGCTATTGCCGCAGAATATACACAGGCAGAGGTTCAGGCAATCGCTACTTTGGCAAACGCCAATAAAACAGCTATAAATGCTATAATTGCGAACTTAAAAGCAGCGGGAGTGATGGCATGATGAAATATGAGGCACAAATAACATTCGCAGGACAAGTCGCTATGAGAAAAGGAGAAGTAAGGGAGCTTGACCGCTCCGTTGCTTCTCCCCTTGTCAAGTGTGGATATTTAAAAGAAAAAAGGGCGGTGAAGCCAAAGGAAAATAAGCGAAATAACGCCGGAAGTGATATATAACCATATACGTGAAATAGAGGAAAATCTTGAAACAGAAGACAAAGTGTTGCTTGAAGCTATGAAAGTGGCTGCGGTGAACTATTGTATAGGTTATACAGGCCTGAATGCTGACGAGTTGGACGAACACGAAGACATTACTATAGCTGTTTTAACACTAATTTCTGATATGTGGGATAACCGGTCTATGACTGTTGATCGTGCGAATGTGAATAGAGTCATCGATACGATACTCGGAATGCACTGCGTAAATCTCGTTCCGACACCACCGGAAAATGAGGGGGTGTCATGATGGATTCAGGCGCATACAGAGGTTTGGTGACCTTTCAGAAATATGTCGAAGGTTTCGACGAAATAGGCAATCCGTCACATGACTGGCAGGATTATAAAAAGGCACACGCATATGTGAATGGTTTATCCGGTAGGGAATACTGGGAAGCGGCCGTGGTACACGGAGAAAACACAGTGGAGTTTATTTTTCGATGGAAGCCGTTTTTTGATTCAATGAATACGAAGCAGTATCGTATAGTTTTCAACGGAGGTATATATAACATCAATCTGATTGACAATATCCAGTTCAGAAACAAAACAGTAAAAATAAAGGCGGTAACCAAAGATGGCACAGAAGGTTAGTATTAACAATTTTGCAGATGCAGTGATGGATGCATTGGAGGAATACGTTGAAATGACAACGGAAGACTTTGAAGAAATTGCCCGAGAAGTTGCAAAAGAAGGTTCTAAAAAACTAAAACAGACATCACCAAAGAGTGCTGGAAGTGGCGGCAAGAAAGGGCATTATGCTGCAGGTTGGGGAGTCAAGTACGAAAGGCGTGGAGCAAATAAGTTCACATTTTATATATATAATAGAAAAAAACCGGGGCTTACTCATTTGCTGGAAAAAGGTCATCAGTTATGGCAGGGTGGAAGAGCAAGGGCATTTCCACATATAAAGCCTGTAGAAGAATGGTGCAATAAGGAATTTGAGCGTAGAGTAAAAGCGAGGTTAGGAAAATGACATCACAAGAAATATATGAAGGTCTCAAAAGTCTTGGATTTCCTGTCGCATACAGTCATTTTGCCGAAGGAGATGTCCCCAAAACACCATTTATAACATATCATTTTCCGGGTACAGACAACTTTTCGGCTGATGGAATAGTATATCAGGAAATAAATGAATTAGATATTGAATTATATTCAAACAAAAAAGACCTTGAAGCAGAAAATGCCATAGCAGACTGGTTAATGTCAAAAGGGTTATTTTATGAAAAACAAGAGTATTACATCGAATCCGAGAAATGGATTCAAGTTATTTATGAAGTTTCATTATTAGGAGGTAAATAAGGGCTGGAAATAAAGTAAAATTTAACATTAAAAACGTACATTATGCAGTTAAAGGCGCGGAAGGCGCATATGAAACACCTGTAGCGTTGCCGGGTGCAGTATCAATATCGCTGGAACAGCAAGGCGAACTGTCAAAGTTCTACGCAGATGGGATTGTGTATTATACATCAAGCTCTAATGGTGGATATGAGGGCGATTTGGAAATTGCACTCATAACAGACGAGTTTAGAGAAGCGGTATTAGGCGAAGCACAAGACACAAATAAAGTTCTCTTTGAAAATACAAATACACCTACAGTAGAATTTGCGTTAGGGTTTGACATAGACGGAGATATAGGGACCACAAAGTTTTGGTTTTTCAACTGTACCGCAACACGACCGTCCGTCGATGCGCAAACAAATGAAGACACAATAGAGCCACAAACGGATACTCTTACGGTGTCATGTGCGCCTACATCAGACGGAAGCGTGCGAGCAAAAACAACAGCTACAACCGAAGAGGCTGTGTTAACAGGATGGTATGCGAAAGTTTATGAAAAAGATCAATCAGCAGGAGCGTAAAAATGGAAAAAGTGTTAAAGATAGGTGGCGTTGATTGCCACCTTAAAACATCGGCTGCGGTTCCACGGCTGTATAGATTAAAATTTAATCAAGATTTAATTGTTGATTTTGAAAATTTAGTTACAGATGTAAAAACTAACGAAGGGACACTTTCTCCTCGGGCAATAACTACACTTGAACAGTTTTGCTATATATGTCATAAATATGGCGACCCAAGTCAGCCAGATGACATTATAGTGTGGTTAGAGCAATTTGATAACGATGGGGCTATTTACAATGTACTTAGTGATTTAATATCTTTGTGGTCTGATGAAAATGAACAAAAATCTGTAGCAAAAAAAAACACAGAAAAATAGCAAGAGCAGCAAATACCGCACTCTTCATGCTTAGGTGTGTTCAGTGCGGCATTTCTATCTCTGATTTGGATTTGCTTAGCATAGGGATGGTGAACGATATGTTTATTGAAATGAATAACGACGAATACAAGTATCCGTTAATTGCTACACAAGCAGATATAGACAACTTATAAGGAGGGGTAAAAGGGCGAGTAGAATAAAAGGAATAGCTATTCCTTTAGATGGTGATGCTACAGGTCTTGAAAATGCCTTAAAGGATGTAAATAAAAAATTAAATATAACACAGAGAGAGTTAAAAGATGTTGACAAACTCCTCAAGTTAGACCCTTCAAATACTGAATTGCTTAGCCAAAAACAACGATTACTTGGTGATGCTATAGAAGGAACTGAGGATAAACTAAAAACATTAAAAAAGGCAAGTGAACAGGCGGCAGCTTCCGTTAAGAATTATGATGCATGGAAAAAAGCCTATACACCTATTCAAAATGAAATTGACGAGACAAGAAAAAAAGTAACCGAGTTGAAGTCAAAAATGTCCGAAATGGATGATATGGGTGAAGTTGATACTCAGGAGTATAAAAAACTACAAGAGGAAATCTCCTTATCTACAAAAAAAATAAAAGAGTTAAGGGAAGCAGCAAAAGAGGTTAATGATGAGTTCGGAAAACCTATCAGCCCGGAACAATATGATTCACTTCAGCGTGAGATAATAGAAACGGAAAATAAGCTTAAAGGTTTGCAAGCAGAAGCCAAAGAAAGCAGTACAGGTCTGAATAAGTTTGCTGATGGGTTAGAAAAAACAAGCTCTACCGCAGAAAAAGCAAGTGATAAACTTTCTGGCATAAGTAAGGGCGCAGGGGCACTTATCGGAGCTACTGCTGCATTGGTTCCAACCACACAAGAATTAAATCGAGACCTATCATTTTTGGAAGAAAACGCTAAAAATGCGGGCATTGGTATGGAAGCGACAGAAAAAGCATTTAAAACATTCAATGCTGTATCAGGCGAAACAGATTCATCAGTAGAGGCTGTGTCAAATCTTTTGCAAGCAGGATTTACAGAGTCCAATTTGCAAATTGCTGTTGAAGGTGTTTCAGGAGCAATGTCCCGTTTCCCAGACACCCTTAAAGTTGAATCACTTGCAGATTCAATTCAAGAGACTGTTGCTACTGGTAAATCCATTGGCCAGTTTGGCGAATATTTGGATCGAGCCGGGATTGGTGCCGAAAAGTTTGACGAGAAGCTGGAAAAATGCAAGACGACAACAGAACGTACCGATTTGGTCTTACAAGCACTGGCTGATGGCGGGGCTACCGATGCATATAATGCATGGGAGAAAAACAATAAAGGTTTAAAAGATTATGAAGATGCCACATTGGATATGCAAATGGCTTTAGGTGATTTAGCAAAAGAAATCGCTCCATTGGTCACAGAGGTAATAGAGTTTGGCACAAAAGGGGTTAAAGCTTTTAATAAATTACCTAAACCCATCAAAGCAGTATCCGGAGGGCTTGTTGGGCTTACGGCAGTAGCATCACCAACCTTGAAAGCATTTTCAAAGATTACCGGAATATTGCCTAAATTTACAAAGGGTATAAGTAATGTGTCTGGGGCGAGTAAAGCAGCTGCAGCAGGGACAAAATCCCTGAATGCAGGACTATTGGTAAATCCTTATGCTGCAGCCGCAGCAGGGGCAGCTGCACTTGGTGCGGCTGTGTATGGTGTTGTTGCAGCATTAAACAGCGAGACAACAGCAGCGAAGGAGGCCGCTGAAAGTAGACAAGCCAATATAACTAAAATTGAAGACCAATCAAGGAAGACAGATATCTACTTTAAACAGCTACAAGAACTGGAAAGTGTTGAAAATAAAACATCAGCGCAAAAAGAACAGATGAAAACGATAGTTGACCAGCTAAATGAGTCTGTAGAGGGCTTGAATCTCACATATGATGCAGAAACAGATAAGTTAAATATGACCACTGAAGCCATAAAAGATAAAATGAAAGCACAACAAGATGCTGCTATGGCAGAGGCATATATGGAAAATGCCAATGCTGCTATGGACGATTATGTAGAGGCATTGGCAGACGTGAAAAAAGCCCAAGAAAATGTCTCCGAAAGTCAAGGCGAATGGTATGAAAAAATATTAAAAGTTTTGCCGGGTGGCATGGAAATGGTTGAGAAAAAGATGGGCGATATGACGGAAGCCACGAAGATGTATTGGCAAGAATATACAGCCAGCCTGAACAATGCGTCAATGCTTAATGGTCAGTGGGATGCACTTGTAGACAAGGCTGCGACTGCTGGAATAAATATACCCAAAAGTTTGGTTACTGGTATAGAAAGCGGAGAATACGTTATACCCGAAACTATTGAAGGGCTTAATCAGTTAATTGAGTTTGACAAAGCTGTACAAACGGCAGGGGAAGACGGAGCGGAGCTTGTGGGCAGCCTACAGTTTCAAATTAGTCAAGGCGATATAACGGTAGCAGAAGCAACAAAAAAACTTACAGACGCTATTGGCGGTGAATTGGACTCTGGTGCTGTAGAAGCAGGAGGAAAAGGAGTAAAGACTGCAGGAAGTTTTAAGAGCGGTATACAATCTGGCGTAGATGCAGTTAAAGAGGCAGGGGAAAGCGTTGCTTTGGCGGCAAACAGCGGTGCTGGTTCGATAAGTGCATATAATACAGGAATTAATTTTTCGAGCGGACTTGCTCGAGGCATAGCAGCAGGCGCAGCAGCTGTAGCGAGCGCAGCTATAGATGTGGCTAATCGTGCTTTAAATGCTGCCAAGAAAGCATCGGAGACTCGTTCACCGTCTCGAAGGTGGGACAAAGAGTTAGGACAAATGGACGGGGCTGGATTAGCACAAGGGTTGTTAAAATCAATCCCCAAAGTAGAAGCGGCGGGCGCGAAATTATCGGATGCCGCATTCATCGGGGCTAAAGCACAAGAACCTATGGCAAACATCCTTTCGCAGTCAATCGAAAAAGAGGTTGTGTGGGATTATAGCCAGATATATAAAGGCATGGATGCGGCACTTAGCAAAATGGAATTTGCTATTTATTTAGACAGTAGACAACTTGGACGAGGCTTACAGGGTATGGGGGTGCAGTTCAAGTGAAACAACTAAAATATGTAAATGGTCAAGGGAAAGAAATAGATTTTCGACAGTATGAAACGCAGATATATCAGGGTAACTTCCATACGTATAATTGGACATATAATACCATAGAGCAACAGTACGGTGTTGTTATTTCCCGGTTCACAAAACCAGCAATTGAGTACGAAATGGTTGTTGCGATTAGAGGTACGCAAAACCAAAAGGAAATATCGCTTGACGATATTACAGATATAATTGAAATAGATATCATAAATGGCGTTCAGGGTAAGCTGTATTGGGGCGATCATTACATTTTGTGTAATATCGTGTCCAGTAACACGATGCCCAGTGAGACGTTCAATGGGGCAGAAAAGACATTGGGAATATTGGCACCATATCCATTCTGGATAAAAGAAGAAAGCAAAACATTTATGCCGCAGGATGGGTCAACATCTGTAAGCGGTGATTATCTGGACTATCCATATGATTATGCATACGACTATACCGGCGAGGTTAAAGGATCGGCGAAGTGGTTAATAGATCATTTTGGTTCGTCACAGTTTAATATGAAAATTTTTGGATATGTGAACACGCCCAAAGTGACCATAAACGGCCATTTGTATCAGGTGAATGTAACCATAAATGATGGAGATTATTTAGAAATAGACAGCAGAGACAACAGCATAATCCTGCATCGAGACGGAGGTATAAAGGAGAACATGTATTACATGAGGTATCTGCCATCCAACGTATTTGAGCCGATACCATCGGGGCTGTTGGAAATAGAAACATCGGGTACATTTCTATATAACATAACGCTGTATCTGGAAAGGAGTGAGCCAAGATGGAGCTGATACTGGCGAATAAAGACAGATTTGACGCCATCAGGCTGGATGAAAGCGCGACGATAGACGTGGAAATTGGCGGACAAAACGACTTAGAATTAAAGATATATCGAAGTGAATACAGCGAAATTATTGACGCCATACATTTAAACGGGGCATCTGCGCAGATGTCTATTGCCGGCGATATGTATAATGCATCTGTTGTTTATGCACCCGGCACGGAATACGGTGGATTTCTGGGAGAAATAAATACAGATACAACGTTAGATACCATAACATTTAAGGGATATACATTCAGGGGGTATTTGACGAAAAAAATAATAGAACCACCACAGGGCGCAGACTATAAAACAGTGTCCGGGGAATTGAATGACGTTTTAGCTGATTTAGTAGATGAGGCTGAGATGCAGCCGGCATTTCAGGTTCCTAAAACCAGTACCGGAGTGAGTGTAACAAATTTTCAGTTCGATAGGTACTGCACGTTTTTAGACGGCGTAACAAAAATGTTGAAAAGTAAAAATTATAAGCTGAAATTAACATATATACAGCAGGACAGCAGCGGAGGAATCATCAGCGCAGAACCGGGGTACGTGCAAATAGAGGCAGTTCCCATTGTAGACTATAGTTCGGAAATAGAGTTATCCCAAAACAGCAGGTTAAATTTTAATTTGCAGGAAACGTACAACGGCATAAACCGTTTAATTTGTTTAGGAAAAGGCGAGCTAAAAGATAGGGTCGTTTTAAACCTATACGCCACAAAAGAAGGGGAGATAAGCACTATACAGGACACCCAGTATACAGGCATCGGTGAAATCGCAGAGGTATACGATTATTCATCAGCAGAAGACATAACCGCCCTAAAAACAGCAGGTGAAGAAAGGTTAAAAGAATTGATGAATAAATCCGCATTCGAGATGGATGTTGAAACGCTGGATATCGACGTGAATATAGGGGACATAGTTGGCGGACGTGATTACCTTACGGGTCTGTATATGGCAAAACCTGTAGAACGTAAGATATGGCGTGTGGAAAATGGGGTGCCGACTATAGAGTACAAATTAGAAGGACAAAGTTAGGAGGAAAATATGGAGTTAATAACAGGCGCGGCAGGCAAGCCGCATATAACGCCACTGCAGGATTCCATGTGGCACCGAGGGATTGTGGGAATGGAAAATTGTGTATTTAACTATTTCACAAATTTTGAGGCTACCGAGGTGTCCGCTACGCAGGTGCGAATCGGGGCAGGCATAGGCCAGCTGCAGGGACGATATTTTTGCATAGAACCCAACAAATCGGACAACGTGACGATTTCAAACGGGACATCCGGCTACCGCAGAACAGATACAATTTGTGTGAAAATAACGGTAAATGAATCTGAAAAAACAGAAGCCGCCAGCTGGGAAGTGGTAAAAGGAACGCCCGAAGTTGTAGGTCCGGAATGGCCGGCAGCCCCGGAAATTCCCCAAGGCGAATTAGATTCTGGAAGCACCGAGGCATACATGGCCATGTATAACGTGTTAATCGACGGAACAAGTATTTACGAAATACGCCCGGCATATAAAACGCCGTCCAATAATTTTGAATTAGACCCAACGGGGATAATTAATTCGGGTGACGATTTGGACGATTATACAGATTTTGGGTGCTGGCTATCACCGTCTGCTGCAGTCACGAACACATTAAAAAACTGCCCCGTTACGGGTGGCGGATTTTCTCTCCGAATAATGAGAGGAACAGGCGGGGCATCATACAGGGTGCAGGAAATGATAACTTGGGGCGGCAACCGATATTTCAGAGCGCAAAGAGCCGGCAATTGGGATGTGTGGAAGACTGATATAGGGATAGCAAAACTATGGGAAAATGCGAGTCCGGGAAGCGCCTTTTTGCCGCAAACGATAAAATATAAAAATAACATGACATTAAGTACAGGAGATTGGATAGCTGTTAGATATGTGGCATTTACCGGACAATATAACAGGCAAATTGTATTTGCGAACGTGGGCGATTCATTTACAATGGATAATGTTACCGGTTCTACAGGTGTGTACAGTGGAGGGTATTTTGCAACAGGGAGAACTGGGACAGCAAATGAAACAGGCATAACATTCGCCGGATCGTATCAATCGTCAGCTGGCGGTGTATGGACGCGACGGGACGCTGACAACATATCCGTACCAACAGCTGTATATTTAATAGGAAATATACCTACAACATAGGGGGGTTAAAAATGAAAGAGGCAAAAGATATAACAACAAAGAAAGATGTAATGGACGTACAGTTATATGCGCTAAATGTCGCCCCAGAAGACGGCAGAATATTATCTGCCACAAAAGACCAGTACGGAGCAGAAGGTCAGCCAAGGGTAGACCGCCTACCGGATGATGATATATCCGACTATAAATACATAGACGGAGAATATATCTTCGACCCACTGCCAAAACCACCAGAACCGGAGCCGGAACCTGCTATGCAGTATGTTACATACGATGAGCTTGCAGAGGCTATAAAGGAGGGGGTTAATAGCTATGGAGAGTAAGACATATGTACTGGAAAAAATGAAAGAAATTGGGTTACAGGCAGCGCAAAGCCTGCAGAAAGCAGCCCCGGAACTGGACGGCACAGCCATAATTAACCGGGAGGATGATATACCGGATTTCAATCCGGACAAGCACCAGTATCTGAATTGGAATACCGGGGAAGTCGTGCGAGATGACGGGCAGGTGTGGCAGTTGAAACAGCCGTATGACAGTACAATCTACAAAGACCACCCTAATGACATGAGAGCGCAGTGGAGTTTATGCCACACCAAAGACCCAGCGAAGGCAAAACCGTTTGTACCGGCACAGGGGGACAGTGGAATGTATATGAAGGGCGAGTGTTGCATAGCAAAAGACGGCAGTGTTCGGCGTTCTAAGATAGACAATAATGTCTGGCCGCCAACGGAGTACCCGGATGGCTGGGAGATGGTGGAGATATGAAAAAATATATAATAGCGATATGCGCCGTATTGGCAGGGATAGCCATTTGTACGGCGTATTTCATTTCCGGAGCAAGGCCTAAAGAACCTAAGCCTGTAGATTACACGGTATATGTATATCCAGACGGACATGCACAGATAAATGTGGACAGTATAAATAAAATAATACAAACGCATGAAGATATTATGGCGGGTAACATGGAGTTGAAGGCAGGAACTATAATTCTACCCGGAAATGGAAACGAAATATATTATGATTACCCACGGAAAGACACGGTAACGAAAGGAGAGAAAAAATGAACAAGTTTAAAGAATGGATAAAGAAAGCAGGTATGCGTGCTGTCCGCACGATAGCACAGACGGCGATTGCAACCATAGGAACGGCGGCAGTGTTTGCTGCGGTGGACTGGAAAATGGTGGTGTCGGCGTCACTGTTGGCAGGCGTATTGTCCCTGTTGAATAGCATTGTCAGTCTGCCAGAGGCAAAGGAAGAGCAGGAGGTACAGGAATGACAACGGCAAACGATATTTTAAAGATAGCAAGAGCGGAAATAGGGTATAAAGAATCCCCTGCCAATAGTAACAGGACAAAATATAACATATGGTATTATGGAAAAGATACAGCCGCCGCATGGTGCGCTATATTTGTAGATTGGGTTTTCGGGCAGTGTAACGCTATATCGCTGCTGCCGGGTGGCAAGAAGGACGCCTATGTCCCTACTATAGCCGATAAGATAATAGCCAGTGGCAGAAGCGTAGGCAAAGGGAACGGTCAGCCGGGAGACATCGTGACATTCGACTGGGAGCAGAACCGTTCCAGTGATCACGTGGGAATTATAGAAAAAAAGAACAGCGACGGTAGTTACACAACTATAGAAGGAAATACTGCTGTAGGAAACGACAGCAACGGCGGAGAGGTTATGCGCCGTACTCGGTACCAGTCACAGGTATCCTACATTTTCAGACCTGCATATTCCGATGCAAGCTCGGCACCGAGCACTGGAACAGCAAGTGGTAAGTTGGAATTGGATGGCAAGTGGGGTAAGAACACCACGAAAATGACCCAAAAGGTGTTGGGAACCACGCAAGACGGTATCGTATCCGGCCAGCTGACAAGCTGCAAGCCGTACTGCATGAACATGTTGGCGGAATCATGGCAGTGGAACGACGGCAACGGCTCACCAATGGTGAAAGCCATGCAGAAATTATTAGGCGTAAAGCAGGATGGATATATGGGAAAAGACACCATCACGGCCATGCAGAAATTCCTGAAGCCTAAAGGTTGGTACACGGGATCGTACGACGGAAAAGCCGGCTGGAAGACAGTTGACGGCTGGCAGAGATATATTAATAGTAGGTTATAGGTGGTATGATGGACTGGCAGATGTTAATGGCTATAGGGGGCGGCATTGTTCTTTTGGGCAATGTCGCCTCTGTTTTATGGAAGATTATTTCTCCGGGAATAAAGCTAAAGGACACCGTTGGGAAAAATAAGGAAGCTATCGAAAGACTTAAAAGGCATGAACAAAACGATTTTAAGGCTTTAGAAGAAATTCGCAACATGAACAGAACGCAATGCATAGTAATGATGCAGATGTTGAATCACATGATAGACGGAAATCACGTTGAAAAAATGAAAGAAACTCGAAAAAAATTACAGGATTTACTGGTAGATATAGAAAATATATAATTTTTGAAAGAAAGCGGGGACTATTTCCCCGCTTTTCTTAAACTCTCTAATTTTTCTATAATTAATTTTTCAACATACACAGGCGGCTTTCTGCTTCCTGCTTCCCAGTTTTCTATTGTTCTTTTCGGGATTTCAAATTGATCTGCCATTTGCTGCTGCGTTAATCCCGATCTAATCCTTGCTTCCTTTAGTTTGTTCAATTTAAAAACTCCTATTTACTGATCAATTTTTCCCAAAATTCTTCATCAATATCGTCATGAGGGAGTGTTTTCAAATAACTTACACCGCCGTATTTTCCTAAAAATACTCTAAGATTAAAAAAATATTCTTCCTCATCCGGTTCTTTTCCATTTATCATATCGTCAAATGATGGTGGGAAAAAGTCTTGTGCCATCTTTATTAGAACTTTTGCTTTGCTTGGCTCTGGTTTTGGTTCTGTTTTTTGGTACGCTTGCAGCAATACATCAGTTATCAGTGCATCTAAATCTAAGTCTGAAGGAAATTTTTCTATAACAATAACATTTTCAGCGTCTTCCCATTCTCTTCGCGTTAGTGCTATTGCATATTTACCATCATATTCAATTACGCGGTATTTCTGGGATATAATGGGCAATGTTTTGTATGCTACATTGTTTTTTTCTAAAATATTTTCGTAATCCGATACGTTTGTTAGTAGCGTTGCTTTTTCTCCATAATGTGTGAATTCTTTTTTCATTTTGTTCCTCCTTTAAAATTTTGCACCATCGAAATTATAATTTTGAGTAAGGTCATTTTTCCCTGCATAGTATTCGCCTGTGTCATTGTCGATATAACCGAAAGGTCTCTCGGTTATATTTTTGCTGTTTGCTCTTTTTCTTACTATTTTATAGTATGTTCTATTTTTTCCATAATTTTTCCATACGTTTTCACTTATGTTATATTTATAACTGCCGTCATTACCACTTTTGTTAATTATTATATTTAATCTTTCTATTGCATAGTCTCTTGTCATTTTATTTCTCCTTTGTTCCGTTCCCTTAACTTGATTATATTATATCACTCAATGGGTGGTATGTCAATGTTTATTTTTAAATTTTTAAAAATAAAAAAGCTATTTATTAAAACAATAAATAGCTTCTTTATAGTAAAAAAAACAATTTCTACTCACAACACTCAATGCGAGTGTGACTATACTAAATATATCATTTATAAAATAATTTGTCAATATTCTTACATTACTATATAATATGTTTATTAATTGATGTAAAATAATTATTCCCTAATTAACCAGACAGAACGGTTACGTTAGTTAGGGGATGAATTATTCTAAAAATTTTATTGATGAGGGTTTAGTGCCCTCTATTTTTATTTTATCTATTATAGATGCCCAGAGTGCCCGTCTTTCTTTGCGGTTAAGTCTATTATAGAGGGTGGGAAAACTGCTGTCAGACAAGAGTTTCATGGTGTCTTGAGGAATTGTGTCGGCTTGATTATTTCCAGCCTTTAAATCGGCGATTTTAGCCTTAAGCTCTGCTGCCTTTCTGTTGTATTCTTCGTTGGATATATTACCCATTATATATACGTTGTTTAATCTCTCCAGTTGGTTTTCATAAACAGCAGGATTTTCAGGGGCTTTTTTACGTAGTTTGGATTTTATATTGGTTTTGTAATTTTCCAGTTCGTTCCTTATATTGTTTAAAAGGTATTCCTCAATATCTTTTTCTTTTACAATGTGTTTGTAGTCGCAATTTGAAACACCGTGATATCGGCATCTATATGCAAGGGTGAGTTTATTAGATGTACAAGAGGCAAGTGTGCGTTCACATTCAGGACATTCTACCATACCGGCGAAAAGATAGACTTTGCGTCCTTTAGCTTTTCTCGTGCTTTTGCCTAATATACGCAGGATTTCTGCGTGTTGCTCATGGGTTATATAGGCAGGGCGGTAGTCATATATGCCTCTGTATTCACCTGTATATGCAAGATTTTTAAGTCTGCGAGTGATAGTATTATCCGCATGGTTACGCCCGTACTTTTGATTGATATATCGGGTGGTTTCGTAACCTGATTTTGTCTCGAAAAAACGACGAAACATGTCTTCGCACTCCGCCTGTGTAGCAGGGTTTTTGATTATGCGTTTTATTCCGTCTATTTTTTCAATTTTATAGCCAAAAGGCTGGGTTCCGGTGTTTGGCTCACCGTTTCGCACTTTGGCGTCTAAAACGAATTTTACACGCTCTGACGTGTTGGCTGCTTCGTCTTCTGCTATGGTTAGCTTGATGTTTAAATTCAATCTACCGGTTCTGGTAGTAGTATCATAGTCTTCAAGAACACTTTTCCATTTTACATTATGTGCGTCGAGGATAGACTGTGTTCTGTAATAATCGCCGACATTACGAAACCAACGGTCAAGTTTTATGAAAATGATGATGTCGATCAAACCTGCCTCGACGTCTTTCATCATTCTTTGGAAATCATGACGAAGATGGGGTTTCTTTGAAGCGGAAATACCTTCGTCTGCGTAAATATCGACTATTTTATACCCTTGTTCTTCTGCGTATTCAGTTAAAACCCTTTTTTGCTCAGGGAGTGAATATCCTTCTCGGCGTTGTTCCGCCGATGATACTCTTATATAAATTGCACATCTCATTTAATTTACCTCATTCAGATTGTTGGTAAAAAAGGGTATAAAAATACCCAAAAACTTGAAATCTTTGGGCTGAGATGATACAATTTGAGTGCGAGTCAGGTTGTATCATTACAGCCCTTATACATTACCCTCACATTAGTGGGGGTTTTGTTTTATTTATTAGGGCTTAATTACTTCTCAATTCTTTCACTTTCCTCGAGTGCCTTTAAGTTTATATATTATTTTACTGGTATATTAAACTCAAAATCGTTTAGTGTTTCATTAAAATTATCTGAGTAGGCAGAGAACGAAAGTGAGAAATCTTTTTCATCTATTGCAGGGAAGCAAATTATTCCTGATGTGGTAGCTCCAGCTTTCAAATCTGAACTAATCTCAGGGTATTCAGCTTCATAATTATCCTGAGTATCCATTTGCTTACCGTCCTGAACTAATTTAGCATCAAAAGGGAATAAACTAAAAGTTGCAGACCCGTTATTTGCAACGGTAACATAGACTCTGGTTTCGGATTCAGCAAATTCTATTTTATCGATCGTGACTGAATATCCGTGTTGTTCTACTGTTTGGTCTGTTAAAGTAAGCTCTTTTTTTGCTGGCGCAACGGCTGTTTGATAGTCAACAACTTTTACAGACTCTGCCTCTACCATTGGCGCAGAAACTGTGCCACCAAGAGCATTTTCTCCGGTAAATTCGCCAAGGATAGTTCCTTTTACCGATATAAAGTCGTCGTTGGAAACCTTTAAAGAAGAGTCGGCATAATATGTTACAACGTTTTTGTCATAATTTTCGATATCGTAATATGCTTGTATTGCAAGACCGTCAGAGTCTTTTTCCACTTGAAGAACTCGCCCGGTAAATTCAAAAGTTCTCCCTTTAAAATCATCTGGAGCTGCAAAGAGTTCTCCTATGTCTGATTCAGATATAGGAGATGTATCTGCTTCATCTCCGCAGGCCACAAGGCCAAAACATAAAATAATTGATAACAATGCTACGACAATTTTTTTCATAATTTCTTCTCCTTCTCATTATATATACCTACATTAAAAAGTTCACCATCACGGATATAGACGATATAATCCCTGTCACAAGTACAATGCACATGATACCTTTGGATATTACCAATAGGTGACATTTGCAAAATAGTTTTTATTCTTCCAAGGACAGGGCGTGCTTTGAAAATGTTGCCTATCTTTTTAGATATTCTCATTTCTTCCTTTAATGAATCCATAATTGATGAACTCTTTTACAAATCTAAAACACCGTAATATATCAAGGCGTCCTTCAAAAATTCTTCGTCTACATCAAGATACTCTGCCATATCCCATATTTCAGTGTGTCCGTCAGTAGCGGCAAATAGAATGTTTTCTATAGGAGTTATTTTTTCATATGCCCATTTTCTGGCGAGTCTTTCTTGCTTTCTATTATTAGAATTGTCTTGATTCAGAATATTTCCGACAGAGGTGTAATAATGCCCAAGCTCCTCTGCCAACACACACGCCTTACACGTTGTTGTCTCAATGCTCTCTCTTATAGCAATTCTATTATTGTATATCCTACCATCACCAGATTGAAGCGGTTTTTCTTTAACAATCAGTCCATTCTCACAGGCTTCATCTAAAAGTTTTTCGTAAACAGTCATAACGCACCTCCATTAGAAGTTGTCATCACTCATTATATCGTCATCGTGTTTTCTCATTTCGTCAGTTACTTCAATGTCTGTTCGTTCATGGGCTGCTTTTAGCTCTATCTCATAATCATCATTGTAAAGCGGACTACAATTCATGTCACGAGCGGTATCAAGCAGTTTAATCTTTCCCGTCTTGTTCATTTTTCCCATTTCTTTAACAACAAGGGATTCATATGTGTTTTCCTTGAAGTGGGCAAGTCCATCTTTATTTGTTTGCTTGTTTTCTGCGATATCGAGCCAGCCCATAAGGTAAGCCGGGGAACAGCCTAAAATCTCGCCATATGCGCACATATGTTCATACGGGACACTTTTAATATTTCCACTTTCATATCGTTGCGCTGTTGCTTCTGTAACTCCTAATTTCTCTGCAATTTGAGCAAGTGTGATTCCTTTTTGCATCCGCATACTTCGGATTCTGTCGTTCCATATGGCCATCTTATCCTCCTTTGGTGTAATAATACAATAACATTAACTTGCACAAAATGCAATAAAAAATATGCAATTCCTCAAAAACTTACGCAAAATGCAAAAAATGTATTGACGTAGAGTGAAAACGGATGTAATATAAACTTACGAAATTCGTAAGAAGGGAGGGCGGAGCAAATTGAACAGTAACTATTTTGTAGATACAACAGAGCTAAAAAAAATAATGATAGACAAAGGGCTTGAAAAAATTATTGACCTGTCTGAAGCTTCAACTATTAATAGAAACACTCTATCAATGGTGCTTTCTGGGGACATGAAGCCGTCTACTACTGTGATTGAAAAATTAATGTATGCGCTGGATATTCCGCCAGAAAAAGCAGGATTAATTTTTTTTAAGTCTAACTTACGTAAATCGTAAGTTGAAAAACGCGATAGAGAAGACGAACATTAAAGACGTGTGAACAATATACAAGTTTTAAAAAAGAGATGAATAAGAGAACGTCCCTGCGACCAGAGCGAAAAGCCTGTGATGGCATTAAAGGGAAGGGCATAAAATAAGACCCTACAAAATGTTGTTTATAAACAGATATTCATGCTAAAATCAATATAGAGGTGATTAAATGGAAATAATATATTTGATTATATTTTTTATTGGACCAGGGATATTTGTGAAGGAAATTTCAAGATATTTTTCAGTAGTGGAAAGATATGATCCTCCAAAGAATACTGTATATGAAAATTTATTTGTTATAGTTGTTGAGAGTGCTTTGTTGAATACTTTTGCGATTGTATTTTTCAATTGCATAAATGATGATAAAATTTTAAGTGCAGAAGAATTTATATCAAAGCCAAATGATTTTGATTTTTTATGTAGATACATTCCGATTCTAATATTTTTAATTATAGTATATGTTTTCGCTAAAAAGTTTTTTGGCAAAGTAGTTCATAAAATCAAAAGCTGGTGGCTGAATAAAAAATATGGTTTGAATTATGGAAACAGTAATGAAGGCACCGTTTGGCAGAATATGATATATTACGAAAACACTGGGAAAAATGACAAAGTTGTCTCTATATATCATAATGGGGAATATGTTATATCAGGTATATTATGGGGATATAATAATAGAAAAATAGATGGAAAAGATTTCCGATTGATACGCACACAAGAAGTCGAAAAGGTATTGAAAAGAGATAAAAAGACCACATTAGAAGAGCAATGGCTTGGATATATAGAAAAGGTCTATTATGATTCGGATACAGGGTTAATGATTAAATTTTATCGTAGTGATGAATTAATGGAGCACTGGGACGAAATAAGTAAATTGAGTTAATTTTTATCCTTATCTTTATTTATCGCTGGATGTTGTGGGGCAGGAGGTTTTTTATTAGGAACAGTTTCGGCACGCTGTTCTGAAAACTTATTGTTAGATGGTTTTATGTTTTTATCAGACATAAAAACTCCTTTCTGCCCAGTGCTCATCAATATTATATAACAAATTTTAGACACTGTGAATTTTACAGTGTTTTTTTAATTGTGATTTTAGCCGCAATTAAGAATCTGTTTAACTCGTCAGTTGTAGGTTTTCTCCTTATATCACCTCCTTTCTGTGGGGGAAAGGGGCAAGAGAAATCCTTAAATATGTAATGTTATTCCTTTTAAAGTGACATAGGGATAACCTACATTAAAGGCGGGCAAGCCTTTAGAGCCTACCCGCAAAATTCGGATAAGCTATCCTATAAGATTAAGGATATTATCTACAAGTATGAAAACAGCGTTTACAATTTCGATAATAACCAAAATAAAGGGCAGTTTATCCTTCTTAGGAGTATTGCTCCTTAGCTCACCTCCTTTCTGCTAAACGAAGGGAGGAGGAGCTTGGGGCAAACCCCATTAGATATGTAAATCCTTAAAATCACCTTGAATATTTTTTAGAGAAATAAAGATGAAAGGAGGTGATGAGTGCATAGTGGTGGGGTCTAAAGAACATAAAAACAACCACCATTAATTATTTGATAATGAAATTATATCAGGATATAGGTGCGAAAGGAATAGGAGGATATATGACAAGAGAGAATTTAAAAAAAGCCCGGCAGGAAGCAGGGCTGACACAGAAACAGGTGGCGGAGTATTTGGGCATGAAAGAGCGAAACTATCAACGCATTGAAAGTGGCGAGAATCTTGGAAAGATAACGCACTGGGATATGCTTGAAGATTTATTTGGCGTGAACCAACGTGAGCTTCGAATCATTCATCAGTGCGACCAACAAGATAATCAATAGATACGTTGAGCGTGTTTGCAAAGGCAATGAGAGTGTCTATATTAGGTTCTGTTTTTCCTTGTTCGTATAGCTGATATGCACGCACCTTAATTCCTGCAAGTTCAGCCATCTCACGTTGGTATAAACCTAATTTCATTCTACACTCTCTTAAGCGATGACTAAATAAATTCATAATAACCTCCTGTTTACCTGTTGACATACGCATAAAAAATACGTATAATCAAATCAAGATGATACGTATAAAAAATACGTATAGCCAAAATAAGGGCATAGTTTAATAAAATATTATACCACAAGGAGGTAAAAGAATGAAAGAACAAAGAATATCACAGGAACAAATGGTAAGGGAATTGTGTCTTAGTTGTCAGGATTGTAAGCATTTTATGAGGCACTACATAAAAAGCAGTATGTTTAATAACAATATCAACGGTTTTACGCCGATTTGTAGAGGGCATTGCATTAGTCCAAACAGAAAAAATAGGAGCGATATAGGAGCAAGTGATGCGGCTTGTGTGAATTTTGAAATGAATAAGGAGCTGTGAATGCAATTAGTTAATACTGGAAACAATAGTCATGGAGGTGTGTTTTTATGAACGTACAAAAATTTTATGACGCATTGGCACTTATTTTAAGCGCTAAATATGACTGTGATATAACAATCACAGCGGAGCTGAAAGATGAGAAAAAAGAGGGCTGATTATTCAGCCGTACATAAGGAGGAAAAGGAATGACAAGTATAGCGTTGGTAATTATGTTTGGAGCAATAATGCTTTACGCGTGGGAGGTAGAAAATGATGAGAAATGAAAAAGTGCCTGCAGGAGCGGCAACTCCATGTGCAGGCACACAGCTAAAAAACCATGAACATTATACTGCATTGCTGGGCAAATGTCAAAAGGGAACGCAAGAATATATTGTTTTGCAGCATATTATTAAATGCGGAGGGATAACCGCTCTCGAAGCGTCAGATGAATATGATATAACAAGGCTTTCTGCAAGAATATATGATCTGCGTAAATTAGGAATACCCATAGAAAACACGAGACAGAAAAGCAAAAACGGTAAGAGGTTTGTCAGATATATTTTGGGGGATTGAAAATGACAAATTACATAACAGACGCAGAACTAAACAGCTATTATGGACAAGACTATTATGGAGAAGATACCGATTATTTTGATGGCCCATATTGGACAGAAGATGATTTGGGAATATTGGAGGAAGAAGATGATGTATAAAGTTACATTTGCAGAAGGATATAACGATGTGTCTTTTGCATTTGACGATATGGCGATGGCAGGCAATTTTGCCAAAACAGCATTAGATACGCATTTAAAAAATGAAGAAGGAAAGAGGTTTTCCGTAGAAATAGAAGTTTTGGAGGATATAAAAGATGAGTGATTATGATTTCGGGGAAAAAGTAACCGAATATTCATCAAAACAAAAAAAAGAGATACCTGTCTGGGTGTCCCCTAAATATACCCAGAGCAGAGCAAAGGCAATAGAAATAATTGAAACGTATAAACATATAAACAGTGGTGATTTTTGGATACTCATGAATGAATCTAAAAACGGGAAGATGGTATATACAGGACTCATCATATCCCACAATGCCTGTCTAAAACTCAATGATGCGTTGCCAGAAAATCTTAAGTTCAAACCGTCGTGTATGAGTTTAGATAAAGATGGATACTCCGGTTCGCTGGTATACGCTTACATAAATGACGATCAAGGAATCTACGAGGTTGGGGAAGTATCGCAATATAACTGCAAGAACGCATATCCTTATGCGATGGCACTTAAACGATGTTTCGACAGAGTGGTGTTGAAAAACTCTAAGCTGGCGTACGATGGAGTCTACTCTGACAGCGAGGCTGATGAGTTTAAAGAAAAAATAAACACCGAGACGGTAAGCGAGGCTAAAAGCAGGATAATAAATCGTGAAGAATGGCGGAATAAAGTTTTAACACTTGCCAGAGAAAAAAATATAGATTTTAAAGAACTTGCTGCCGATTATAATTTATCGGAGAAAACAACAGCCGAGGAGTTTGAGAGGGTATATAAAGACCTTGAAGGGAACGAAAATGAAGCCATTAAGCAGTAAAAGAGCAAAGGCCTGCGCTATATCGCAGAAGACGAAAAAGGCGGTCTATGAGCGAGATAATGGGCTTTGCGTGGTGTGTGGCAAGCGTGGTCTACCAGAGGCCCATTACATACCACGCAGCCATGGCGGATTAGGAATAGAACAGAACATTGTAACGCTGTGCAGGGACTGTCATTACATTTTTGACTTTGGCACAGCGGGGCAAATGGAAGTTATCGGGGGATTGGTTCGGAAGTATCTTAAACGGTGCTATCCAGACTGGAACGAAGACGACTTGATATACAAAAAATACGGGGGAGCATTATGATAATCGACAAAATAGATAGTCGCCCCTGTTGGGGCAAAGGTGCTGAAATTATCCTGCATACAGCCGATATGAAAGCCGCTCAGGAGCTAATGGATAAATACATCGAGGGTAAAGAATACGTTGCAGAAATAAAGCAAAGAAGGGCAAAGCGAAGCCTTGATGCCAACGCTTACTGCTGGGTACTTATTGGGAAGTTGGCAGAATCGGCAAAGCTTAAAAAGACAGATGTCTACCGCTCGTATATAAGGGAAATGTCAGCGTATGAAATCGTTCCGATAAAATCGGAGGCAGTGGATAAGTGGATATCAAACTGGGAGCATAAAGGTCTTGGTTGGCTCTGTGAGGATATGGGAGATTGCAGAAATACCGAGGGGTATAAAAACATAAAATGCTACTTTGGCAGCTCTACATTTGATACTAAAGAAATGGCACACTTCATCGACATGATTATTAATGACTGTGAGGAAATGGGAATTGAGACCATGACACCTGACGAAGTGGAACGATTAAAACAAACATGGGGCGGTGATTAAATGTCAAACCTCAACGGCTTTGTGAAATTGCATAGAAAAATGATTGAATGGGGCTGGTATTCGGACTGCGTTGTAAAAGATGTTTTTCTTCATATCTTGATAGTTGCCACATTTAAGCCGGCACAGTATAGAGGATATGACCTTGTGCCGGGGCAGGCAATCATAGGGTTAAGTAAGCTGTCAAAGGAATTGGGATTTTCAATACAGCAAGTAAGAACGGCATTAAAAAAACTTGAAAGCACAGGAGAAATATCCCTTTTTTCAACAAACAAATTTACGATTGCAACCGTTGAAAATTGGGCGTTCTACCAATGCGAAGATGAAGAGAATAACAAACGGGCAACAAACGGGCAACAAACCAATAACAAACGAGCAACAAACCAGCAACAACATCTTAAGAATGTAAAGAATGTTAAGAATATAAATAAATATATTATGCCCGCCATGGGTGAGTTTGAAAACGTACGCCTGACAGAGGAAGAACTGGAAAAGCTAAAGGAGCAATTCCCATATGACTGGCAGGACAGAATTGAGAGGTTATCGGGCTACATAGCGAGCAAGGGTAAGAGATATAAAAGCCACTACGCCACAATACTGAGCTGGGCGAGAAAGGATAAGAAAGATGCAGAGGCAAGAAATAGCAGCAATAAAGAGTCGTGCCGAACAGTTGAGAAAGACTATAGCGCAGCTGGAAGCGGATTCAGGACATGAGAGGATGGAGCTGAAAGAGGAACTGATTTATCTGGAGACACTACTGGAAAAGCATGAGGCAAGGGCGGCAAGATTGACAAGAGAGTGCAATTTAGGCAGACGGTTTTTAAATAGGACATTTGAAAATTTTAACCCAAACGGAAACGAGGAAGCGTTTACAAAAGCCAAGAAATACGCCGAGCGGTTCAGTCAGGCAGATGAACGCCTTTCAACAGGGCTTCTGCTAATAGGAAGTGCCGGGACAGGCAAAACACATTTAGCAGCAGCGATAGTAAACCACCTGATAGGGGAAAGCGTTCCGGCAATGTTTATAACGTCAATAGATTTGTTCGGGCTGCTGAGAGATTTTGAAAACCAGAAAAATCGGTTAAAGAAAATTAAAAGCGTGTCTCTTCTCGTAATTGATGATCTGGGAAAAGAAAAGATAACAGACTGGAACAGGGAGAAGCTGTTTGAAATCATAAATGCGAGATACGAAGACTATCTGCCGGTGATAATTACCACCAACGACACAACAAAAGAACTCAATCAAAATGTAGGCGAGGCAATATATTCGAGGCTTTGCGAGATATGTGATTTAGTTCCGATGAGAGGAAAGGATTACAGGAAACAATGACAGCGTATAACATAGCGGGAGCAATAATATTAATTGCGGTATTCGGGGCTATTGTTGGATTAATGGTATATGAAGTTGGCTGGAAAGTGGCGTTTATGGCGATATCGGCAGGGATAATGATATTTGCAAGCATTGTTACAGGAATGGCACTTTTAATAATGAAATGAGAGTAAATAATGAACAGTAAACAGAAAGGAAAACGAGGAGAGCTTGAACTTGCTAACAAGCTAAAAGAATACGGTTACGATTGCCGAAGAACAGCTCAGTATAATGGCAAGGAGCTTGATTCTAAAGCCGATGTGGTTGGTCTTACTGGGATACATATAGAGTGTAAGAGAGTAGAACGGTTAAATATTGATGAGGCTATGGAGCAGGCTGTAAGAGATTGTAAAGGTGAAGTGCCTGCGGTGTTTCATCGAAAAAATGATAAGCCGTGGCTGGTTACGATGAGACTTGATGACTGGATAAATTTGTACCAGCATAAGGAAGCATTCGAAAAAATAAGCGATGAATTAGGTCTACGTATGAGCAATGTCTGTGATTTTATGCGCAAGGAGGAAGATGACTATTGCGAAATAAATTGCCACGCAACAATAGACCCTAAAGATTGTTATTTAGAGTATGTGAGGAGAATGAGGAATGAAAGCATATAAAGGATTCGATAAAGATTTAAAATGCAGAGGTTTTCAATATGAAATTGGCAAAGAATATGAAGAACCCAAAGCAGATTTGTGCGCGTGCGGTTTTCACGCCTGCGAAAATCCGATAGATGTGTTTGGATATTATAATCCAGCCGACAGCAGATATTGCGAAGTTGAAATCAGCGATATTTCACCGAAAAAGAGTGGTGATAGCAAGAGGTGCGGCAAAAAGATACATATAGGAGCAGAGATAGGGATTAAAGGCATTGTAGAGGCGTTTATTAAATTCACGATGGATAAGGTCGACTGGAAGAATGCCAAGGAGTCAAATACAGGCGACCGAAGTGCCGCCACAAATACAGGTTACCGAAGTGTCGCCACAAATACAGGTTACCGAAGTGTC
>OJSQ01000958.1_pt1 | contig 34086 bp, 21 predicted proteins | sample 1599551 | NCBI WGS metagenome assembly OJSQ01 (sample SAMN04168659, study PRJEB22393) | human gut metagenome | biome: human gut microbiome; feature: stool | host: Homo sapiens | collected 2014-05-12
AGATGGTTGCTGAAGCAACCGCGCCTCGGCGCGAGAATGTGCCAAGGCACATTCTTTTTATTCATACAGATCATACAGAATCACATTCCGGCTGGGGACCGGATAAATGGGAGGGTATATAAATGGCTTATATCAGATCGAAAAAAGAGGAATTGACAGGCTATCAGGCAAGCGGGGAGATCCGGCCTTCGGTAGACCTTGGCTGTGACTTTATCATGGTGTACGGAATCGATCCGACAATGCCGGAGAGAATCCGTCAGTACAGAGAAAAGGGCTATGTCATCCATCTGATGACCGGTATCGCATGGGGCGAATATCAGGAATATCTGGACGGCAAGTGGGATGGCAGAAAGCACTGGGATGAAGGTCAGGTGGACAGAAACGGCAAAGACGTGATCCATAACCCGACGGTACCCTATATGGTTCCGACGGTTTCCTTTTCGGAATATCTGACAGATCGTCTGAAGGTTGCCGTAGATGCCGGCGTGGAAGCAATCCATGTGGAAGAGCCGGAGTTCTGGGATAAGAGCGGTTACTCAGAAGCGTTCAAGAGAGAATATGAAATTTATTACAAGGAGCCCTGGAAGCCTCAGCATGAAAGTCTGGATGCACAGTATAAGTGCGCGAGACTGAAGGCTTATTTATATAAGAGAACCATCGACCGCGTGAGCGCGGCGCTGAAGGAATACGCAAAGGTGAAATATCAGAAGGATCTGCGCTTCTATGTTCCAACGCACAGTCTGTTAAACTACACTCAGTGGAAGATCATGAGCCCGGAGGCTGAGCTGATCAGTATTCCGACGGTAGATGGCTACATCGCGCAGATCTGGATCGGTACGAGCCGTGAAGCGAACGTTTACGAGGGTGTATACAAAGAGCGTACCTTTGAAACGGCATATCTGGAGTATGGTGTGATGCAGGAGCTGGTAAAGGGCACCGGCCGTCGGATGTGGTTTTTAAATGACCCCATCGAAGACCTTCCCTCCTATACCTGGGAGAATTACGAATACAACTACAGAAGAACCGCAGTGGCATCCCTGCTGCATCCGCATATCTGGCATTATGAGATCTGCCCGTGGCCTCACCGCGTATTTGACGGACGCTACCCAAGATTCCAGCCCAGAATTGCAGAAAAGATTGAAACAAGCTTCGAGACCGACCAGTCCAAGCCGATCCCTCAGAGCTATTCCACGCTGCTGTCCGGCATGTTCCAGCTTTTCGGTGACATGGAGCAGAGCGATATCCTCTTTGAGGGAGGTACAGACGGGGTAGGCGTATTTATGTCCGACAGCGGACTGTTCCAGAGAACCTTCCCGGACGGTATCGTGGACGGCGAAGAGCTGGGCGACCGTTTCAGAGCTGCAATGCACAAAAACTCCGGTAATCCCGTGGATGAAGAAGCAGCTGCCAGGCTGATGAAGGAGATCGGGGAAAAGGATTCCCTGATGTACGACTTTATTCAGAGCGCAGCATTCCCGAACTTCTTCGGCGTGGCAATGCCCCTTGTAAAATACGGTCTGCCGATCCATCCGGTTCAGTTGGACAACGTGCGTCGTTTTGCCGGATATCTGGAGGATTACAAGTGTCTCGTACTGAGCTATGAATATATGAAACCTGATGCACCGGACGTAAACGCAGCCGTTGTTTCCTGGATCAGAGAGGGCGGCACGCTGATCTATGTCGGCGATGGCAGTGACCCGTTCCATAAGATCGACGCATGGTGGGGACAGAGAGGCTATGCAAATCCTGCAGAGCACCTGTTCGAGCTGGCCGGACTGGAGAGAGATCCCAAGGAAGGCGTACATGAAGTTGGCGCCGGCAAGATCGTTGTCTGGAAGGAGCTTCCTGCAAGAATCTGCTTAAGTAAAGAGCTGGCAGATCAGTACCGCAGCCTGGTTCAAAAGACGCTGGCGGATACCGGCATCACCTGGACCTACAGAAACGACCTGACCCTCCATCGCGGACCTTATGTGATTTCTTCCGTTATGGCAGAGAGCGTAAGCGACGAGAAGAAGGTATTTACAGGAGTTTATGCGGATCTGATGACAAACGATTATACAATTATCCATGAAAAAGATGTTGCACCGGATGATGTAACCCTGCTGTTTGATTTTTCCAAAATCGAAGGCGAAGATTTCCGTATTGTCGGAACCTCTGCCCGCGTAGAAGAAGGCGAGACAACAGAAAACGGTGTAACGCTGAGACTCAAAACCGCAGATAAGATCAAGGCATTCACCAGAGTGCGCCTGCCCAAGCAGCCCACAGACATCAAGGCGATTGATGAAGACGGCGAAGCTGTTGTTCTGGAAAGCTCCTGGGATGAGGAGACAAAGACTCTGCTTGTATCTTATCAGAGCGTATCCAAGGAAGTGTGTGTAACAGGAAAATGGGCATAAAAGCGAATATTTTTAATATTCAGCATTTCAGCGTCCATGACGGGCCCGGCGTGCGGACTGTAGTTTTTTTCAAGGGCTGCAGCCTGCACTGCCGTTGGTGCCACAATCCGGAATCCATCCATGCCGCAAAGGAAATTTTGCTCTATCCGGACCGCTGTATTGGCTGTATGGCATGCCGGGAGGTCTGTCCGGTGGGGGCGCAGGTCTTTGACGAGACGGGACACTGGATCGACAGAAGCAAATGTATCCACTGCTTCAAATGCTGTGAGGAATGCTATGCGGATGCCCTGGTCAGCGTCGGAGAATGGCGGGATACGGACAGTATCTTAAAAGAGATTCTCGAAAATAAGGGATATTTCGACCAGTCAAAGGGCGGCGTGACATTTTCCGGGGGAGAATGTATGCTGCAGCCGGATGCCCTGACGGAGCTGTTAAAGGGCTGTCAGGCGGCAGGCGTACACACCGCGGTGGATACTGCCGGAAATGTCCCGTGGGAATCCTTTGAACAGGTGCTGCCCTATACGGATCTGTTTTTATACGACATCAAGGCAATGGATGCAGATGTCCACAAAGCCTGCACCGGAGTGGAGAACGGACGGATTCTGGAAAATTTTACAAGGCTTGCCGACCGGGGCGAAAACATCTTCGTCCGTTATCCCTACATTCCGGGTATGAACGATGATCAGGTGGAAAAGATCGCAGAGTTTTTACACCGGTGGCAGCAGATCGAAGCAGAGCTTCTGCCGTACCACAAGCTGGGAAATTCCAAGTACAGGGCGCTGGAGGCACAGAACGTGTTTGAGGGGACCGTTCCGCTAAAGGACGAGGTGGAAATGCTGAAAAAGAAGTATGGATTCCAGTGATTCGATTAGAAAGGGAAGTATATGAATACGGAGAAGACGAAGGTATCGCCGTTATACCTGCAGCTGATTGAGGGGATGCATCGGGATAAGCTAAAGATCAACGATGCAAAGCTTGCACGGCATGGGTCCATCGATATCGATGACCACGGATTTATTGATTTTCCGGAATTTACTTTTGAGCCGGAAACCTGCGAGGACGGTTTGGTACACGGTTGTGCATGTATCGGGCGAAATTTCAGACGTTTCTTAAATGAAATGCCGAAATATATCAATCCCAACAGCGCGCTGGCATGCTGCTGGGTGGGCACATTCGACCGGTTCGCACCGTTTGGAATTGCGGATGAGGACAAACCCCACGAGCTGGATGAGACCATCAAAAAGTACCGCATCACACAGGCGGGTTTCGGCGGTATGAACCATCTGTGCCCGGACATGGAGATCGGTTTAAGAGAGGGCTGGAAGGGACTTCTGGAAAAGATTCGTTATTACAGAAAGAAAAACAATCCGCCGGATCCTGATTTTTATGAGGGAGAGGAGCAGCTTGTGCTGGGGATCCTGGAGTGGGTAAAGGCGCATCAAGTTTATGCGCAGGAGCTGGCTGCAAAGGAAAGTGATCCGTTTTTGAGAGACAATTATCTGGCGATTGCAAAGGTAAACGGTGAGCTGTGCGAGCACGAGCCCCGCACCTTCCGGGAAGCAGTGCAGTTTTTAGCACATTTCCAGGCGGTGGATCGCACGTTTTATGCAGGCGGTGCGCTGGGGGCGCTGGATACGCTTCTGGAAGAATATTTTGAACGGGATATCGAAAGTGGTATCCTAACGGAAGAAGAGGCAGTCTGGATGATTGCCAGCCTGTTCTTCAACGATACGCATTACACCCAGATCGGCGGACTGACGCCGGCAGGAGACCGGGAGGTGACGAGTCGTCTGTCGTTCCTGATTCTGGATGCAATGCACCTGTTAAAGATCCCGACCAACTTAGGTATTCGCGTCCATGCACCCATCGCAGGACAGGGACCGGAGCCGGAGATTCTGTTAAAAAGGTCGGTAGAATATACGATAGAGGATGGCTACGGTGTGTGCTACTCTCTGGAAAAGGGAATCAGCGAGGGCTTTTCCAAAAACGGCTTTCCAATAGAGCTGGGGCGGATGCGTGTCAAATGCGGCTGCAACTGGGTGGCGATCCCCGGACGGGAATATCCGCTGCAGGATGTAACCCGCGTGAACATGGCGGTTGCCCTGCACTATGGGTTAAAGGATCTGCAGGCGCAGGAAACACGTGACCTGGATCTGCTCTGGGAGCGTTTCACTTATCATTTGCAGGCGATGGTGGAATGCGTCAAGGCTGGCTATGACAAGCATTACGAGGTCATGCAGAGAAACCGTCCGGAAATCGTGCTGAATCTGTTCATGCACGGTCCGATCGAACGGGGCTTAAACTGCTCCAACGGCGGCGTGGACATTCTGGATCTGAATATCGACGGCATTGCGTTGGCCACCGTAGCGGACTCGTTTGCGGCGATCGAACAGCGAGTTGTAGAAGAAAAGAAGCTAACCTGGGATCGACTCTTCGAACTGTTGGATACCAACTATGAGGGTGCAGAGAGAGAACGCCTGATGCTCAAAAACATCCGCCGTTTCGGTTCTCCCGGCTCCCGCGCCCAGGACTGGGCAGTACGCATCCGGGACTATTATGTAGCACTGTGCAAGGGCTCTCCGACCAGGAAGCATCATCTGATGATCGTTCCCGGACTGTTCTCCCACGGAGATGTGTATGCCTATGGAAAGACGCTGGAGGCAACGCCCAACGGCCGCTTTGCAGGAGATGCGATTTCCCATTCTTCTGAACCGGATCCCGGCTTTGCGAGAGGTGTGGATACCTTTTCGCCGGTTTTAAAGGCAAATGCGGTAGCATTGACACAGGCGGGCTACGGCAACTCTGCTCCGCTGCATCTGGATATCGACACCGGACTGATTCAGCATTCCGGCGGTGTGGACGCCCTCGTTGCACTGATCCATGCGCATGAGCAGGCAGGCGGTACGCTGATCAATATGAACTGCGTATCCAAAGAAAAACTGTTAAAAGCACACGAAGACCCGAAAGCTTATCCGGATCTGGTTGTGCGTGTCACAGGATATTCGGCATTTTTCGCATCGCTGTCCAAAGAATACAGGCAGCAGATCGTAGACCGTTTCCTGGACGAATAAAATCAGGCACTGCCGGGCGGCGGAAATTTCGCATCCGCCGTCCGGATATCCATAGAACAACAGAATGCTATCTGTTGTCATAAAAAAGAGGAGGATACAAGTTATGACACTCGCAGAAAAATTTACCCGGCTCAAGACCTCCGTCGGCGGCAACCGGGAAAAAATGCACTTTGAGGACACCTTCGGCATGCCGAAGGAGGAGCAGGCGCACATCACCCGCCCCGGTCGCGCGAACGCAAGAATCCTTGCAGAGCTGGAATTTGCCCTTCATTTATCCGAGGCAGAAAACGGCAAATACGACGCTGCTTTGGAGGAAGCGCTGGATTATCTGCTGGAAAAACAGCAGACCGAGGGCGTACTGACTGATCAGGCCTGTGAAGAGGCAGAGGAAATCCTGGAGCCGATCGCAGAGGAAGCAAAATCCTATGAGCTGATCCTGGCAGCCCATGCGCATATTGACATGAACTGGATGTGGAGCTTCAACGAAACCGTTTCCATCGTTCTTGCAACCTTCCGTTCGATTTTAAATATCATGGATCAGTATCCGGAGTTCTGCTTCTCCCAGTCCCAGGCTTCTGTATATAAGATTGTGGAAGAATATGATCCGGAGCTGATGGAGCGCATCAAAGCCCGCATTGCAGAGGGACGCTGGGAAGTAACCGCTTCTGCATGGGTAGAGACAGACAAGAACATGCCTTCCGGCGAGTCTCTGCTGCGTCATATCCAGTACACGAGAGAATATCTGTCCAAGGTTTGGGGCGTAAAGGATTTTGATCTGGATTTCTCCCCCGATACCTTCGGACACAGCGCAAACGTGCCGGAAATCGATCAGTTCGGCGGCGTAAAATATTTCTACCATTGCAGAGGCAATGCCCGCCGTGACGTGCTGTACCGTTATCAGGCTCCATCCGGAAAAGAAGTCCTTACCTACCGCGAGCCTAATTGGTATAACGGAGCGATCACACCACAGATTGGCGCAGGCTTTATGGAAATCGTGAAAAAGAGCAGCGGCTTAAAGACCGGTCTGGTCGTGTATGGTGTGGGTGACCACGGCGGCGGCCCTACCAGACGTGACGTAGAGCGTGCACTGGAAATGCAGACCTGGAAAATTTATCCGAAGATCCGTTTCGGCACCTTCCGCGACTATTTCCATGAAGCAGAAAAAATCCGGGAAAAGCTGCCTGTTGTAAACGAAGAATTAAACTACTTTGCAAACGGCTGCTACACCACCCAGAGCCGCATCAAGAGAGGCAATCGCCGTTTGGAGGCTGCGTTCTACGATGCAGAAGCGATGAGCGCACTGGCTGGACAGAAGGTTGGCTTCCCGTATGCGAAGGAAAAGCTGACCAAGGCATGGGAGGATGTATTATTTACCCATTTCCACGACATCCTGACCGGCTCCTGCGTACAGGATTCCAGAGAGCATGCAATGGGACTGTTCCAGACCTCTATGGCAACTGCCAACACCCAGATCACAAACGCAATGCGCGTGATCGCAGAAAAGATCGATACATCCTCGATTCCGGTCGATATCGATGCATACAACAGCCAGTCTGAAGGCGCAGGCGTAGGCTACGGCATTGAAAACTTTGTGGGAGTGCCCAGCACCGAAAGAGGCAGCGGCAGAACCCGTATTTTCCATCTGTTCAACAGCCTGTCCCATGCACGGCGTGAGGTTGCAGAGCTGACCGTCTGGGACTGGACCGGAGATCTGCGCCGACTGGCAATGCGCGATGCAGACGGAAACGACATCCCGTTCCAGCTGGTTGACCACGAGCTGCAGCAGTACTGGGATCACAAATATATCCGCGTTTTAGTAGATCAGGAGGTTCCTGCCCTCGGCTATACCACTGTTGTGCTGTATGAAAAGGGATTGGATTCCTATCCGGTTTACTTACAGACAAATGAGCAGGTAACCCGCTGCTATGACGATGTTGTTCTGGAAAATGAGCAGACCATCGTTACCATCAGCGCAGAGACCGGACGCATCAAATTCCTGGTGGACAAGACGACCGGACAGGAGCTGATCGGCGAAGGAAAAGAAGCCGGACTTGTGTATCAGGAAACGGAATGCAAGACCTCCAGCGCATGGAACATCGGCAGAGCGATCAAAAACGTGCCGGTGGATCGTTGCGTAGAGCTGAGCAGAGCTGTGATCGGAGAACTCAGAAGCAGTGTAACCGCACACTTTACCGTAGAAAATTCTACCGCAGAGGTGACCTATGTTCTGGAAAAAGACCAGCCGCTGGTTCGCGTAGAGCTGAAGGTAGACTGGAAAGAAATCGGCAAAGACATCATTCCGGTTCTGACCTGGCAGACGCCTCTGTCCTATCAGACTGATGCCTTCCGTTATGACGTGCCCGCAGGCAGCACTGTCCGCAGAGGTATCAACAACGATGTTCCCGGACTGCGCTATGGCATGGCGCTTCGCATGGACGGCAGCTCCGCAATCCTCGTTTCCGACAGCAAATACGGCTATCGCGGACAGAAGGAGAGCCTGAACCTGACACTGATCAACAGCTCTGTAAGCCCCGATCCTTATCCGGAACGCGGCATCCACACCATTACCCTCTGGGTTGGCGCAGCGAGCGGAGATGCGAAGGAGGCGGAAGATATCGCAACCGGCTGCAACCATAAGATCTTCTACCAGCCTACCAACTGCCACCATGGTGAACTGCCTCTGGAGGACAGCCTGGTATCCGTTGCTTCCGACAGCGCGGTGATCACAGCAGTACAGCCTACCACAGATGGCTGCGTTCTGGTTCGCGGCTGCGAGACCTCCGGTGAGCGTTCTGCAGTGAAGTTAAGCTTCGGTACAGAAGTCAAAGAAGCACAGGCAGTTGACCTGTTCGAGGAAACAAAAGACAATGCCGTAGAAACAGACGGCAGCACCGTAACCGTGGAAGTAGATGGCAATGCACTGTTTGCAGTGAAGGTTCGGTTGTAAAAATATAGAAAGCTTTCCTGCGGCAATATTAATTTATTGCCGCAGGAAATAAATTTTAATTCATGACAATAGAATGCTCACAAATTTTGCAAAAGTGTATTGGGGGGGAGAAAAAATATGTACAGAATAGCGATTTGTGACGACGACCTGGTGTTTGGAAGTCTGTTAGAGCAGTATTTACAGAATTTTGCAAAGACCCGTAGGATTCCAATAGATGTTTTAGTGTTTGCACGAGGGGAAGAATATCTGGAGTTTCTGATCGAAGAATTTCCAGTTGATCTGATATTTTTAGATATTCAATTTGAAAAGGGGCTAGATGGGGTACAAATTGGAAAAGAGTTACGCGCTGATATTAAAAATGAAATGACACAAATTATTTATATTTCAGGAATAGAAAGCTATGCAATGCAGTTGTTTCAGAATAGACCAATGGATTTTTTAGTAAAGCCAGTGAAGCAGGAACGGGTTGATCATATCATGGAAGAATATCTTCGGCTTTTTGGCAATAGAAACAAACAGTATTTTGATTATAATGTAGGAAAAACTCATTATAGACTTTTAGAAGATGAAATTATTTATTTCCAATGTATGGGACGGAAAATTCAGATGTTTACAAAAAATGAGGAGGAAGTAGAATTTTATGGACAAATAAATGAGGTGAAAAGGCAGATAAGTGAAGATAAATTTTGGCATATACATAAATCCTATTTAGTCAACAAAAATTATATTGCTTTTTTCCAAGCATCTCAAATTTATTTAACGAATGGAGTCGAATTGCCTATCAGCAGGAGTTACAAGGAGGAAGTACAAAAAAGATTGTTAAATGAAAGGCCTGGGAAAAGATAATAATGGAAATTTACGAAACAATATTCAGATTTTTATACAATATATTGAGTGTGTATGTTGGATATCGTACGATAGAGTTATTTCTTGTAAGCAAAAAAGTACAATGGGAGAAAAAGTTTTGTCTCTATTTTATCGTATGGTTGATAAATTCATTGTTGTATGTCTTCTCTACAGGAATCGTTGTTGTTAGAATCTCGATTATAATAGGATATCTTTGCTTTGCCTTTATATTATATGAAGGAAGTTGGAAAATGAAAATTCTTGCAACAGTTGGAGCATTTGCGCTTGGTTTTCTTTCAGAAGATGTTGTATGGATATTTTCCAATCTGATCGGAAAGCCAATTGAAGAAGAAGCTATGGGGTGTTTGTGCTCTGGAATATTTGCGTTACTTCTACTTTTATTACTTGAAAGATTAAAAGTTTTTACAAAGAGAGCGAGTATTCCTGCTAGTGGATGCTGGAATCTGATTTTGTTGTTTTTAGGAAGTGTTTTCTTGGCAGAGATTGTAACAGAAAGAATGGAATCGTATGAGTGGACGATGATATCCTTGGAACTTATTTGTATGATAAATCTTGGAACTTATCATATTTATCACAAAGTAGTGGAAAATTATGAAGAACGAATTGAAAAAGCGGAAATTTTACAGGAAAACAGGATGTATTTGAAGCAGTTAGAAATACTACAGCAGTCACGACAGAATATTAGAATTTTAAGACATGATTTAAAAAATCATTTGCAATTGATTTCTTCCTATCTTGAAAAAGGTGAGTACGAAAAAGCAGCTGATTATATCGAGAGCATAGAAGAACTCCAGAGCGTAAAGGGCGAGTACGTTAAGACCGGTAATGTAGCTGTTGATAGTATCTTAAATTATAAATTGGAGGTAATAGAAAAGCAAACAGGATGTAAGCCGCAACTTCAAATTGATATTCCATGTGAGTCTATGATATCAGAGGCTGATTTAAATATTGTTCTTGGAAACCTTTTGGATAATGCAGGGGAGGCATTGCAGAAATCTGACGAAAAACATTTGGATATACGTTTAAAATATGAACGAGGAATTTTATATTTAAGCATATATAATAGCTTTGATGGAGTTGTATATAAAAGTTCAAATAGTAAGTTTAAGACAAGAAAGCGGGATGATGTAAAACATGGATATGGACTGCAGAGCGTAGAAAGGGTTGTGAAAAAATATAGTGGGATAATGAGAATAACACATGATGAACATTTGTTCTGCGTGGATTTATATTTTTATGTATAGGTATATAAAATGTCGTCAGGATGTAGAATTTTCTATACCTTGGCGATATTTTGGTTTGTTTGAAAGAATTACAGAGTATGTTAAGGTGTTAGTTTTTACAGGAAACTGGTTATTTTTTACATGTTAAAAAATAAGAGAAAATAAGTGATATAATGTAAAATAGATAAAAAGTATACGGAAGCTGAAATTATGAATAAATTTATTGATTTTATCCTTCAAAATTTCAAAAAAGAACTGTTGGTTCTGGGACTGCTGGGAATTGTCTCTTCCTGCACTTCTTTGATTATGAACTATTCTCTTAAGTATGCGGTGGATTACGCCTTTCGAAGAGAGGGAACACGGCTGTGGATTGCTGTTACCTGGTTCCTGATCATGGCGATCAGCACCTTTGTGACAGACCGACTGGGAGAGGGATATCTGGCTGAAAAATACCGGATATTGTTTGTCAAGGAGATCCGGGAAAAACTGGTGGAAGCATATGAAAAGAAGTCCTATGGATTTACACAGAAAAAGGAACTGGGGAATCTGCTCAATACCAATGAACTCGTGGAAGATCTGAGTGAACTGTTTTTAACAATTGCTTATTCCCTTCCATACTGCCTCTTTGAGTCTCTTGGTTTTGTGTTGTTTATTGGCTTTTTTGTGAGCTGGAAATTGGATTTGGTTTTATTACTGCTGATTCCGTTTGCATATTTTTTCAAGATCATTACGGAAAGAATGCGCCTGGTGAACCGGGAAATCGTCGATGCACAGGCTTCCAGCCGTCATTTTTTTATCGATACCCTGGCGAAGCTGGATTTGGTGAAGGCAAATGGGTATGGTGAGAAGATCGATGCGATCTATCAGAAAAAGAATGGGGCAATCTGCGCTTCGCAGAAGAGCCTGGAAAGGAAAAAGGCCGGATTTTCCTGGGTGCAATTTTTGCTGGAAAATGGGATCAAACTGGTCGTACCGATATACGCTGTATTGCTGTATCGGCGGGGCGAGATTACGCCCGGCGGGATTGCGGTTTCAACGGCAATTTTTTCCAGCTTTTTAGTTCCTTCCGTATTTCAGTTGATTCAGATGTATAAGGATTTTCGTGGGGCTGAGCCGGTGGTCAGGAATGTGTTGCAGGTGATCGAAGAAGAGGAAGAAGAGCCGGTTGTTTATGAACGCAGGGATATTGAAGATCATTTGATTTTATTGCAGCAGCTATCCTTTTCTTACGGGGATAAGCCTGTCCTGTCGCAGATCGATATGACAATACCCGTTACCGGTTCGATTGCCATAAAGGGGATGTCCGGCGAGGGAAAGAGTACTCTGTTAAAAGTGATCTCCGGCTTATATGGACCGAAGAAGGGGACGATTGTTTACAATCAACGATTTTTCCCGGCGTTTGTGCCGGATGCCGTCTCTTATCTGAGCACCAATTCTTTTTTTGTGGAAGATACGGTGGAAAAAAATATCTTTCTGGAGTCGGAACGGTCGGCGTTGTTTGTCGATGCGCCCAGAATCAACCAGTTCTTAGAATCAGAAATAAACACGGTAGTTGACGAAAACGGAAGTAATTTCTCCGGAGGACAACAGAAACTGATCGGATTCGCCCGTGCGGCGGCAAAAAAGAGTGCCCTGCTGGTTTTGGATGAACCAACTGCGTCGCTGGATGAGAATACAAAGAAGGAAGTTGTAAATCAGATAGAAGAATTGTCGAAGTCCCTCTGCGTGATCGTGGCAAGCCATGATGAAGATCTGTGCAGAAGAATGGATGCGTGCTACATACTGGAGGGCGGAACATTAAAACAGGGGACATTATGAGTAAAAAAAGTATTTTCTCTATTTATGGGGGGTATAATCTTCCTTATTTTGTGATCGTTTTGATCGACAGTGGCATAAAAGGGATTCTTGTGTGGCTGTCGGCTCAAATCATGCAAAATTTGGTGGACGATATCATTGAACGGGAAATCGGTTCCTATTTGCCGCAGTATTTGGGGATGCTTTGCCTTCTTTGCTGCCTTGGGCTGGCAGAATATCTCCTGCAATACGGCAAGAGTATTTTTATGTATAAAAGGCAATATGAGAATATGCAGAACATCTTCCATCACATATGGAAGCAGCCCTATGAAAGTCAGCGGGGAACCAGGGATTCTGAAATTTACAGCGCCTGCTATTCGGATTTGCAGCTGGCATCGGATTTTTATACGCAGCTCGATCAGCTTTTCGCTCAGATTGCAGTATCGGCGGGAGCCATCGTTTATATTTATGGAACGAACGTTGTAATCGGACTCAGCCTGACGGCTCTGGGTTGTGTATTGATTCTTTATCGGGTGCTGGTAAGCCCGCGGCTGGGAAAGTATCAGCGGGAAATTCAGGACTATAATGCGCTCCTCAACGATGTTTTGATCCAAAGATATCAAAGCAGGGAATACAGTTCTTTTTTCCGTTTTTCCTGTTTGAAAAACAAATGGAAAGACCTGTATCGGGCTTATCTGGATTCGAATCTGGAACAATGTAAGTGGCAGGTAATTACCTCAGTATTTGAATATGGTATCGGCTTTTTGCAGACGTATTTGCCGCTGTTTCTGGTGGGAGTCCTGTTCCATGAGTTTACAATTGGCATGATGCTGGCGCTGATTACCAATATCACCGCGTTCATGTCTATTTTCAGAGCGCTGGGCAGAGGAATCGGAGAGCTGAAGAAATGCAGAGCAGGGTTTGAGCGAATTGAATCCTACTTCGGAGAAGAGGCAGAGGAAAGCCCGAAAGAAAAGATCGATGTGGATAAGCTAGAATGGAAAGTCACACAGCTGTCTTATGCGTACGGCAAGAAAGTAGGACTGTATCTGCAAAACCTCGCGTATTTTGGAGAAAAGAATCTCTTTTTGATCGGCGAAAAAGGGGCTGGAAAATCGACGTTTACCAAAATAATGCTTGGTTTATACCGGGACTACCATGGGAGTTTTCTATGTAATGGGGTAGAGCTAAAGGAGATTTCGGAGGAATCCCTGATAAACGGGTATGCCTATCTGCCGCAGGATTTTCCGATTCTGGATCTGACGATCCGGGAGAATTTCCAGCTTGCTGCTCCGGGAAAAGAAGATCGCTTTTACGAGGACTATTTAAAGAAGGCCAACTTGTTTGAGACGGTGATGGCGTTGCCGGAGGGAATGGATACGAAGGTGAATGCCAAAACCATATCGACCGGACAGAGGCAACGTCTGGCTTTGTGTGGGATTCTGATGCGGGATACGACATATGTTGTGCTGGATGAGCCTGTATCGAATCTGGATGGGGCAAATATCGAAGATATCCGGCGTTTGCTTGAAAGCATGGACAAAAAGTACATCGTGATTACTCACGATAAGCGGATTCTTTTAAAGGATGCGCAGATAGAACAGATCGGATGAGAAGGAGAAAATTTAGTAAGGGGGACTGCACAAATGAAACAAGGGGAAACTGGCATGTCGTTTCGGCATGCGCCGGGGAAGTTTCTGGTAGTTGGGAGATTCCTTGAAAAAATCGTATCTGCATTGCTGCCGTTTTTAACAATGCTGGTCAGCGCGCGGTTTATCGACCTGGTGTTAAATCAGCGGATGGAGGAGGCGATCCGCGACGCCTGCCTGTTGGGAGCTTTGATCCTGTGCCAGCGTCTGGGCGGAAATCTGGATACCTGGATGCGGATTCACCAGCGGAAAGTGCTCTTTCCGTATCTGGACGAGCGGATGATCGGGAAAATTTCGCGGATTCCGTATGGATTTCTGGAGAATACAGAGATTCAGGACGCGCTGGAGCGGGTGTCGAAAGACCCGGAGGAGGTGCTAAACGGCGTCCTGGAAAGCGGCTTTTCGATGGTCTGCTTCCTGATTTCCAACGGCTGTCTGGTCGTGTGGCTGATTACGCAGGCTCCGGTCTGGATTTCGCCAGTCATCGTGGTGCTGCTGGTCGGCTTCGGGTTCTTTGCGGTAAAAGGCGGGCAGAAGCAGTATGAGGCGAAAAAAGAGGTTACGCTCGGAAAGCGGAAAGCAGCTTACGCGGAAGAAATTCTGGGGAACCGCGACGCGGCAAATGAACGGGTTCTGTTCGGGTTTGGCGATTGGGTCAATGGGATTTTCTTAAAAGAAAGACAGATCGCAAGGCTGCGGGAGCGGAAAGCGAGACGCTGGTGGTTCATCGGCATGAACATGGGCGGATTTCTGGCGATCGCGCTGTCGATTCTGGTGATCTTTGCGCTGATTTTCCCGGTTGTGCAGGGCAATACTTCCGTCGGTGTTTTCGTTTCGCTGGTGGCGTCCTTTATGGCAATGGCGCAGAACCTGACCTGGCAGTTGCCGGGAATGCTCAAGGAGATGGAGCAGGGCAGACAGCTGTTGGGCGACATGAAACGTATTTTGGAGCTGCCGGAATATGAGGAAAAACCGGACAGTAGCGCAGCGCTTTCGTTTGAGTCGCTGGAATTTTCCCATGTTTCGTTCCATTATCCGAACACCGAAGCGATGGTGTTAAAGGATATGTGCTTTCGGATCGAAAAAGGGCACCACTACGCGTTTGTCGGGCGCAACGGCTGCGGCAAATCGACGATTGTAAAGCTGATTTTACGCTTGTATGAGCCGGATTCCGGTGAGATTTTGTTAAATGGGGAAAAGATCGAGACGTTTTCGAGGGAGCAGATCTGGAAGCTGTTCGGCGTGCTGTTCCAGGATTATGCGAAGTATCCGGTCTCGGTAGCGGACAATATCGCGCCCGGCGCGGATGCAGGGCAGCGGGCAAAAATTGCCAAAGCGGCGGAAACCTCCGAACTGGACAATGTGCTGGAAAAGCTGCCGCAGGGCATGGACACGGTACTTGGAAAAATCGCAGAGGACGGCGTGGACGTGTCCGGCGGTGAGTGGCAGCGGATCGCGATGGCGCGCCTGTATTATCAGAATGCGGAGCTGAAAATCCTGGATGAGCCGACTGCGGCGATCGACCCGGTACGGGAGCAGCAGATTTACCAGAAGTTTTTGAAGCTGTACCAGGATACGACAACGATTATGATTACGCACCGGCTGGGCGCAACATCTTTGTGCGACTGGATTATTGCGATTGAGGACGGAAAGGCGATGGAGCAGGGATCCCATGAAGACCTGATGACGAAAAACGGCATCTATTGCGAAATGTACGAAACGCAGAGGAGGTGGTATCTGTGAAAAAAAGAAGCTTTTTCCATACCGTGCGCGTCATGTTTCCGATGGCGTTTCATGCAGCGCCGTTGCGGTTTATCCTGATCAATGTGCTGGGCATTTCGCAGTCAGTCGTGATGGGCGCAAATACCTTGCTGCTTTCGAATTTTGTGAATGAGCTGATCGCTTCTGTTGGAAAGGGACGGTTTGAGGCAGCGCTGATCGCTGCGACAGCTTTTTATGTATGCGGGATTATCGGCTACCAGCTGTTGAATACGCTGTTTAACTATGCGCTGACGGAATTTCTGGAAATCTGTGACGAGACGTATCGTTATGAATTTAACGAGAAAATTTCGAAGCTTTTCCCGCTGGCATTCGAGCAGAACGAGTCGCTGGATGAAATCCAGAAGGCGCAGGCTGGGCGGGACGATGCGAATGTTTTCATGTTCCATATGATCGGCATCATCGACATGGTTCCGCCGTATCTGGTATTTTTTGCGATTTATGCGGCATCCCTGAACCCGGTGCTGCTGTTATGTATCGTGATTTCGTTTGTGCCGTCCATCGTGACACTGTACATGCAGAGAAATATTTTTTATAGCTATGAAGATACGGCAGCGCCGGTCAGACGGAAATATCAGGGCTACCGGAAGTGCCTGACAGACCTTGCATTTATCAAGGAGACGAGGGTGCTGCGCGCTGTGCCGTTTTTCTTTGGAAAGATGAAAGCCGAGCAGCAACAGCTGTGTGAAAAAGAGGCGGCAGTCCGCACAAAGGCGAACGGGCTGGATGCCATCAACCAGACGGTCGGGATGATCGGGTATCTGGGCGCGGTGCTGATTTTAGTGGTGAGCGTTTTAAAGGGAAGCATCTCGGTCGGTGCATTTGCGGCAGTATACTATGCGTTAAATTCGTTATTTGACATGGTATTTGCACTGGTCTGTGGATTTCTTGGAAGTGCAGTAGGCAGTCTGCCGGCGGTGGAGAACTATGTGGCATTCCTGGAAAAAGATCCGGACAGGAGTTGGAAGGACGTGCCGCGGATGGGGAAGGCGATGCAGTTTTCGGATGTTTCGTTTACCTATCCCAGCGCAAAGGAGCCTTCGATTGAGCATTTGAACCTGACGATTCCGGAAAAAGAGCACCTGGCGATTGTCGGGGAGAACGGAGCGGGAAAATCGACGTTGGCAAAACTGATTCTGGGGCTGTACCCATCGACACAAGGGGCTGTGACAGTGGAGGATGGAGCAGTGACGCAGCCGTGCGGCGAGGAACAGGGAACCACGCAGGACGGCTGTATCGGGCGCTCTGCCGTGTTCCAGAATTACATGAGATACCAGATGACGCTGCAGGACAATGTGACGATCAGCGACCCGAAAAAGAATGCGCCGGTAAAACCGCTGCTGGAGCGAACGGGCTTAAAGCCGGAAGCAGTTGCGCAGTGCAGCGAACTGATGCTGTCGCGGGAGTTTGAGGGAATCGACTTGTCCGGAGGGCTCTGGCAGCAGGTGGCGATTGCGAGGGGACAGTACCGGGAGCATGACCTGATTGTGCTGGACGAACCGACTGCGGCGATCGACCCGGTGGAAGAAAGCGCTGTGTATGAGAAATTTTTACAGATGGTAAAGGGAAAAACAGCGGTGATCGTAACACACCGACTCGCTTCTGCACGCCTGGCTGACCGGATTCTGGTGATGGAAAAAGGACGGATTGCGGAGACAGGGACGCATGAGGAACTGCTTGCGGCAGGCGGACTTTACAGCCGGATGTGGAAAGCACAGGCGGAGAATTACGTTGTTTAACAGAGGGGGAAGGTATCATGAAGCAGTTTTCTTACATGCTCCATACGATATTTCACTACGCGCCGGGGGAGTCGGCGGCGTATCTTGCGGCGGAAATTATGTCCTGTCTGATCTCGTTTCTGCAGCTGATTTTGCTGCAGAGCGTGGTGGACAGCTTTTTACAGAACAGCCTTGGCAGTGGAATCTGGCAAGGCGTTTTGTTCTTGGGAATTTATTTTCTTTTTCAGGTGTTGATTCAGAACGGAAAAGAACGGCTGCAGTTTGGTCTTGAGAAAAAAGTGACGCTTGCGCTGGGAACGCATATCGCTGAGACTGTTCATTCATTGGATTATCCGCACTTTGAGAGTGAGACGATGTACGATCTCGTGGAGAAAATCTCGGACAAGCCTTATGAGCATTTCTGGAAGGCGTTTTATTCGTTTTCGAAAGTTATTGGAATTTTGCTGCAGCTGATTGCCGTATTCGGATATTTGTTGTATCTGTCCGGTGGCGGTGTAGGCGTTAGCGTCGTTTTGATCGTGTTGATTTTCTATTTTGACTACAAAATCATGGTAACGAGCGACGCGCTGGAAAATGAGCGGATTCCGGAAGAGAGACGAATGAAATATTACCTGAATCTCTTTTATGATAAAAAGTATCTGTATGAAATCAAAATCATGCAGACAAAGAATTTCTTTATGAAACGGATCGAACAGCACATGGATAAGGTGTATAAAAAAAGGCTCGAAATCAGTCTGCACACGCAGAAGTATTATGGGATTTCCTGCCTGTTTCTGAGCCTCTGGACGATCTGGATTTTTGCCTTTACAGGCTTACAGGTGTATCAGGGCGCGCTGTCGGCAGGCGTATTTTTGGCATGCGTGAAGATGATTGATATGGTGAGCGGACTGTCCGGCGATTTTTCGGAGGAATACGTCGAATGCGGAGAAGAGGTTCAGAAGCTGGGCTATCTGAAAAAGCTGGAGGGACTGCAGCATGGAGAATGAAATTGTGTTTGAAAATGTCTCTTTTTCATATGATGGAAAAGAGGTGTTTCGCAATCTGAATGTGCGGATTCCGTCCGACCGGCATGTGGCGCTGGTGGGCGAAAACGGCGCGGGAAAGTCAACGTTTATCAAGCTGCTTTTGGGACTTTATGAGCCGAAACAGGGAAGCATTCTTGTCGATGGAAGGCCCGTAAAAGACAGAACGCCGAAGGAAAGAAAACGGCTGTTTGCGGCGCATTTCAGGATTTTTACCGTTATCCGTTATCGGTAAAAGAGAATCTTTCCATGTGCCAGAACGGCGAAAAGACGACGGCAGATTATATCGCTGCGCTGGAAATGGTCGGTCTGGAAACTCTGAAAGATAAACTGGATTATAAAATTGGAAAATACGGGGAAAATTCCACGGATTTATCGGATGGACAATGGCAGAAAATCGCGTTGGCGAGAGTGCTTCTGTCCGATGCAAAAATGTTTCTTCTGGACGAGCCGACGGCGTCGATGGACCCGATCGGGGAATCGAAGCTGTACGAGGATATGATGAATGTCATGAAGGATCGCGGCGTCATTATCGTAACGCACCGGCTGGCGCTGGCAAAGACCGTCGATCTGATTGCGGTCATGCGGGACGGGGGAATCGTCGGGCTTGGAAGCCACGAAGAGCTGATGGAAAACAATGCATATTACAGGCAGCTGTACGATGCGCAGAGTGAGTGGTATCGGTAAATCTACGTTGGGCGCACACCGGGAAAGCTAAGATATGTCGAAAAGTACATGTCTGAAAAAGGGTTATAGATATGGAAAAGAAAAATAAATTCAGGGACTACCGCATGGTCGGTCTGTCTGTCAAAGCGGTCGTAAGCGCTGTGCCGGTTGCGGCGGTTTATGTGATGGCGTACCTGTTTTTGTCCTCGTTATCGGGAGCTGTTACGGGACTTTTGCTGGAAAAGCTGACCAATGCGGTTTTGTTAAAAGAACAGGTTTATATTGTATACATTGTAGTGTATGTCAGTTTTTTTGTGTTGCTGCAGCTGGCAGGCTTCGCGTATGCGATTGCGATGAACACTTTTGTATTTGAAAAGGTTTCGGACGAGCTAAACCGCAGGCTGGCGGATGCGATGGTTCGGATCGAATATTTTGATCTGGAAAAGAAGGAAAAGCTGGACGCAATTTATCGGGCACGGGAGTGTATCGAGGATGAGCGGATTCCTGGCTGTTTTATGCAGACAGTGATGCTTGCAGGCACGATCGTCGCGCTGGTCAGCTCGTTTTTTGTTGCTGGCAGCTGGAACGTGATGATTCCGGTGATTCTGGTGCTGTTTTTCCTTCCGGAAATGTTGATTCGGAAAAAGGCGGTGAAAGCGGAACAGACGGAAAAAGAGAAAACCGTGACGCTGGAGCGGGAAAAAGAGGATTTGTGGGCATCATTTTTCCGAAAAGAGGCGGCAAAGGAAATCAAGGTGTTCCAGACCGGCAATTGGCTCATTGAGCTCTGGCGGGAAAAGAGCGTGCACCTGCTTTTTCGGGAATGGCGCATCAAAAAGATGGCGATCGATCTTCTGATGTGGGCGCAGCTTTTGCGTGTCGTAGGGCTGCTTGCATGCTTTGGACTGCTCTCGGCGGCATGTCTGGAGCAGAAAATCCTGGCGGGCGCACTGGCAGGTGCGCTGTCGCTGCTCCCGGCGATTCAGGAGGCGCTGTCGGAGCTTGGGGAACGCAGCTGGAATCTGCAGAAAAGTCTGCCATATACGGAGTGCTACTTCAACATCACAGAGGGCAGCAGGAAGAAAAAGAGTGCGGTGCTGACACTCAATGACCGGATTGTGGGAACGGATGTGGTGTTTACTTACGATGGGGAGCAGGGACGCAACGTTTTAGATGGCGTATCCTTCGAAATTCGCCGTGGGCAAAAAGTCGCTCTGGTTGGTGAAAATGGCGCTGGCAAGACCACTCTCATAAAATGCCTGCTGGGTCTGTATCCTTTAAAGAGCGGCAGCATTAGCTACGACAAAGTTTTGGTGAGCGCGGAGCGAGACTGCGACTACAGCAATATTTCCGTGATGCCGCACGAGTTTGGGCGATACTGCCTGACGGTTGCGGAGAACATCGGCTTTGACGATGCAGACAGTGTGCACCCGGAGGATTTTTCGCTGGAAAACTGGTTCCTCGGAAAAGAATATGGCGGGCAGGAGCTGTCTGGCGGACAATGGCAGCGCGTAGCATTATATCGTTGTTTGCATAAGGACGCGGAATTCTATGTGCTGGATGAACCGACCGCGTATCTTGACCCATCCCACGAGGCAGAGGCAGTGGCTGAAATCCTGGAACAATTGAAGGATAAAACTGTGCTGATTATTACGCACCGAATCGGAATCTGCCGCCTGATGGATCAGGTCATCGTTATGGACAAAAATCATAAAATTGCCGGAACAGGAAGTCATGAAGAACTGTCCCAAACGTGCCCGGTGTATCAGAAGCTGTACGAAAGCCAGGCAGAGTGGTATCGCTAAAGCGGAAAGAATTTACCGATATAAAAGGGGGAGTATAGAATGATAAAAAATATTTCTTTTGTATTTCAGAAAATCTGGCAAAAGCATCGGGGGTTGCTTTGCTACCTGATTTTATGTGTTCTGTCGTCTTTGGGAATTTCTGTGGTCGCTGTCTGGTTTCCGGCGTTTGTGGTTTCCAGAATTTCCACCGGAAAGGCAGATGCAGCGCAGCTGGCGGCGGCAGGGCTTGTTGCAGTCTGTGTTTATGGACTGCAGCAGATGGCGTCTTCCGGGAGGGGAATGCGGCAGCTGTTTTTGTGCCGGGATTTTCTGTATGAAATCTTTTTAAAACGTTTTGATAAAGCCTGCGCTTACGCAGAGAGCACAGAGGGACAGAAAGCATACGGGATGGCGCGGCAGACTGCCCTGTGGGGAAGTGATTTTCGCATATTTCTGGAAGGCATTCTGGATCTGTGCGTGTGTATTGGCTCCTTCGTGTTGTTCGGAGGGGCAATCTTTGGTCTGCAGCCGGGACTGTTTTTCGTGTTGCTTTTGTTATCCGCAGCAGGATATGTTGTCTGTCATAAAAATGAAAAAGCGTACCAGAGACTTCTGGAGGAGCAGGCTGGGGAAAACCGACGCTTTTTCTATTTTATCGGGGCTGCGCAGAATGAAAAATACGGTAAAGATATGCGCCTGTATCAGTTGTCAGAGGTTGTTTCCGGGAAAATAGACGGGTGTCTGAAAAGCCTGGTACAGCTGCAGAAAAAATACTTTTCTGTACTTGCGCGTTCCGGAATGCTGGAGGGCGCGATCGCCTGTGTACGGGATATTGTGGTATTTCTGTATCTGATTCAAAAGTGCGCTGCGCAGGAAATTTCGGCGGCTGAATTTGTCCTGTATTATGGTATTGCGATGCAGTTTTCCAATTTTGTTACGGTATTTGTACATAGCTATAGTCAGCTGCAGACCGGAAGCAAGGGAATCGAAAAAATCCGGACATACATGCAGGAGGGCGAAGCGCCTGCCGGACAGCAGAAAACGGAATGTACGCAAAAAGTGGAATGCGCGCGGGCAGCGGAGGAGATCTCCTTTCAGGATGTGTCGTTTGGGTATAATGCAGGCAGGCTCGTAATTGACGGACTGAATCTGAACATCCGGAAAGGGGAAAAGCTTGCGCTGATCGGGGAAAATGGGGCTGGAAAAACAACGCTGGTCAAGCTTCTATGCGGTCTGTATCCGGTTTCGTCCGGGAAGATTACCATACAGGGGACGGAGGTTTCCAGAGGACAGGCAGATTTTATCCGGGATCAGGTTGCTGTATTGTTTCAGGATGCTCTGGTTCTTCCATATACCGTAGCGGAGAATGTTTCGTTGAAACCGTTGGAAGAGACGGATCAGAATCAGGTCTGGGCAGCTCTGGAACAGGCGGGACTTTCGGAGCGGATAAAGCAGGAGCCAAACGGAATTCTGACCCAGATGACAAAGGCAGTATCCGGGGATGGAATTTCCCTGTCCGGTGGAGAAGCGCAGAAACTTCTGATGGCGAGGATGCTGTATCATAAATCGGCACAGATCTGGATTCTGGACGAGCCGACAGCAGCGCTGGATGCAATTGCGGAGAGTGAAGTTTATGAAAAATTCCGGGAACTTGGAAAAGAGAAAACCTGTATCTATATTTCCCACAGGCTTGCGAGCACACAATTTATGGATCGTATCATTCTGCTAAAAGACGGGAAAATACAGGAAAGCGGAACCCATAAAGAACTGATGGCGCAAAACAGAATGTATGCGCGTCTCTATGAAATTCAGAGCCGGTATTACAGGGAGGAGGAACAGCAATGAAAGAAAAACGAAAAGTTCCTGTTCGGGATACAATAAAATTGCTTTGGGCGATGGATCGGAAGTTCCCTGTAATTGTGATTCTTCAGGGAGGATTGAATGCCCTGCTTTTTTATCTGCCGGTACTTTTGGTTGCCAGAATTCTGGATTTGCTGGTTTACAGGGAAAATTCTGCAGATCCGGTTTCTATAGCAGTTGTTGGACTGGTCGGAATCTGGCTTTTGAAAGGTGTAAAAGCGCTTCTGGAAAAGGAGATGAAAACCAGAAGCTATCAGATTGCCATGCGTTTTGAGACGCTTGTTCCGGTAAATACCCTGAATATTTCTTTTTCTGATCTGGAATCGGATTATGCAAAGGAAATGCGGGCGAGGATTTTGGCAGACCGAAGCTGGGGAAGCGGATTTTTTGGAGTCGCAGATAAGTTTTGCAACCTCTGCAATTCCGGGTTCGAACTGCTTGGTTCGGTTATTATGCTGATTCCGCTTGCAATGCAGGTTTCCGGGAGCGCGGCGGGGAAGGTTGCGGCAGCGCTTCTGTTCAATATTGGTCTGGCTGTGGTCGGCGCGTCGGTTTATGCCAAATGGTATCAGAAGAAAGAATCTGCTGCGATGAATCAAATGACTCAGGCAGAAAAGGACAGCCGCTTCTGGTATATGGATGAAGGCGGAAGCGGTGCGATCGGGGCACAGTCTTTGAAAGATATTTTTATGTACCGTGCGAAGAAAATGATCCAGAAAACGATCGATACAGAACGGGAAGGTGTCAGGAAAAATGTATTTACCATTGCCAGAATCAATAGTGCAGGCGGGCTTGGAACTGGCATGATTCAGGGAATTTTGCTGTGTGTTTCCTATTATTGCGTGCTGGCGCTGGCAATTGCCGGGACGATCACGGTCGGCATGGTGCTGCGGTATGCGCAGGCAATTTTTCAGGCATGTATGTCGGTTTCAGCATCCATCCGGTTGGCAGGGGAATTTCGGACGGATGTTGGCAGGATCGCAAGTACCCTGGAATATCTGAACCTGGAAGCAAAGAAAACAAAGGGAGATTCTTTCACAGAGATGACAAAAGGGGTGATTGAGTTTCGGAATGTTTCTTTCCGGTATCCGGGGACAAAAGAGCTGGTTCTGGATCATGTCAGTTTGAAAATCGAGCCGTCTGAGAAAATCGCAGTGGTCGGGAAGAATGGAAGCGGGAAAACGACGCTCGTAAAGCTTCTTTGCAGGCTGTATGAGCCGGAGGAGGGAGAAATCCTCTGGAACGGCAAAAATATCCGGGAATATGATTTGAGGGAGTGGCAGAAGATTTTTGCGATCGTTTTTCAGGATTATTCCCTGTTGTCCCTGACGCTTGGGCAAAATGTAGCCGCTTCTGAGCAGTATGAAGCAGAGCGTGCAAAAGAGGTGCTGCAGCTGGCAGGCTTTGGGGAACGTCTGAATAAACTAAAGAAAGGTCTGGAAACCGTGGTATATCCGGAATACGAGCAGGATGGCGTTTCGTTTTCCGGAGGAGAAGAGCAGAAGATTGCGATCGCAAGGGCGATTTATAAGGGCGGTCAAATTTGCATTTTGGATGAGCCGACTGCGGCGCTTGATCCTGTTTCAGAAAGCAGGGTTTATGAGAGCTTTGATGAGATCGTCAAGGGTAAAACTGCGGTTTACATTTCCCACAGGCTTTCCAGCTGCAAGTTCAGCGATCGGATTTTTGTTCTGGATAACGGGAAAATAGCGGAGAGCGGAACGCATGAAGCGCTGCTTTCCCAAAACGGGCTCTATGCGCAGCTATGGCAGGCTCAGGCGCAGTATTATAAAGTGTAGAGGAAAAGAGAATGGAACAAATTTTAAAAGAAAGAGGGCAATTTGATCTTAATATTGGTTTTTTTGATGATTTATTTAATGCAGATGAACTATCGTGTATTGATCAACCAATTGCGGCATGTGCTGGAATATATGGTTCAGATTATAAAAACAATATTGCTACCTGCCCTTGGGAAAAACGATAGGAACTTCAAAAAAGTCTTCAAATTATTTTTGATTCATGACAATAGAATGCTCGCAGAGCGTGCATTCTATTGTCTGATATAACTGGGGGAGACAATGATTCAGAAATACATACAATATCTCTGGCTCATCGGATTGGGGAAAGGACGGATTTTTCTGCATATCCTGATTCATGTACTGGATGGCGTGCGGGAATTTGTGGTCAATATTTTCGCAGTGAGCTTTTATATTTCCTGTCTGCAGGAGGGGGGACGGGAAACGCTTTTTCGCAGGGCTTCTGTTTTTTTGTGGGATCAATCTGGCGCTTCGGGGCGTGAGCAGATGGTATCGGGAATGCTACAGCGAACAGGCGGATATTTTGCAGGAAGGGCGGATTGTGCACCGGATCGAGGAACGTGCAACTGCAGTGCCGTATGCCTCTTATGAGAAAACGGCGTTTTTGAACCGGTTGGAATATCTTGCCAATCATGCATCTGAGACTTATGAAAAAATCATGGGAAATATCGGAAATACGGTTCGGCTGGCATCGGCGCTTGTGGCGGTTTTGACCTATCTGGCGACGCTTGATCCGGTTCTGTTTGTCGTGGCGATTGCACCGTTTCTGTTAACGATGGTGCTGCGCAGACAGGGAGCAGTGCGGCATGATTATGAAGTGGAAAAAAGTGTCCACGACCGGAAAAAGGCGTATGTGTGGCGCAAATTTTTCTTCCACGAAAATATGGAGGAGCTGCGCACTTCGGATGCCTACAGCATTCTGGATCATTTGAACCGGGAGGCGGAAACGGGAAATTGTACGCTTGCTCGGGAAAAGGGCGGAACGCTGGTATTGCTCGGTTTTCTGGCGGATAATCTTGGCGCGACGTTCGCATTTACCGCAGGAAATATTTATGCGCTGTGGAAATTCTGGACGCAGGAGGGACTTCCGGTTTCGGAATATTCCGTGCTGGTATTATCGATTGCAAACCTGAATGCGAAACTGGTTCGTCTTGGAACAGAGTATGCACGTTTTACGGAGAATCTGCTTTATGTAGAGGATTTTCTGAACTTTTTTGCCGAAGAAAAACCGGCACAAAAGGACGAAACGCAGGAAGAAATTCTGCAGTCTGTTGAGGCGAAACAGCTTTCGTTTACTTATCCGAACGGGACGGCTGGACTGCATGATATCAGCTTTTTAGCGAAAAAAGGGGAACGCGTTGTGCTGGTCGGGGAGAATGGCGCAGGAAAGTCCACCTTCCTGAAAGTGTTGCTGGGGCTTTATCCGGATTTTACCGGGAAACTGTACAGAAATGGGGCAGTCAGCCGAACCGGAATCGGGAAAAACGTGTTTGCGCTGCTGCAGGATTACCGGCTGTATCCGGCGACCGTGGCGGAAAATGTTTTGCTGCGGGAATGCAGAAAAGAGGACGAAATGACTGTGTGGGAAGCGTTGCGGAAAGTCGGTCTGGAAGAAAAAATCGAAAGTCTTCCGCAGGGCATTCATACTGCAGTGGAGCTGTTTGAAGAAGGGGAAAAAGCCATGTTTTCCGCCGGGGAAGGACAGCGGCTTGCTCTGTGCAGGGTGTTTGCAGGCGATTTCGATGCGGTAATTCTGGATGAACCGACAGCATTTTTAGACCCGCTGACAGAAGCGGATATTTTGCAGGAAGTGCTGGAAGCGACAAAGGGAAAGCTGTTGATTTTCGTGACGCATCGGTTATCCTTTGCACGGCAGGCAGATCAGATTTTATATCTGAAAAACGGAATGATTGCAGAGCATGGAACGCACGAAGAGCTGATGGAAAAGGGCGGCGACTACTGCAGGATGTTTACGACGCAGCGACGGCAGTATTTTGCACAGGAGGGGGAAAACGATGCGGTTTAACGGGTTGAAAAGTCATCTGCGGCTGCAGAAACTCCGCTTTCTGGATGCACCGGGGCTGTTTTTACTGGAAATTGTGCTGACGGGCGCATATGACCTGGCGGATGTGCTGGCGAATGTCCTTGTTTTGAAATGGATGATCGGCGCGCTGATGGGGCGTGATCTGATACGGGCAGCGTGGGTGCTGGGAGGATTTCTGGTGTACCAGCTGTCAGTGAGCTTTTTGTGGCACTGGTATTTTGAACGGGTTTATCCGCAGTGGAAGGAACGTCTGGAATACAAATTAAACCGTAGGTTGTACCGGATTATGCTGGACGCCGACTGTAGGAAATATAACGACGAAGCGTATTTTCATGGATACCGCAGGGCGTTGCAGTTTACGCAGACGAAGATGGAAGAAACGCTGGAATTTTACCGGCAGCTATTCGGTAGTTTTCTGGCAGGAGCGGTAGCAGTCGTCATTTATATCCGCATGGATCAGATGATCGTTGTGTTCGTTTTGCTGGCGTTTGTGGCAAGCCGTTTCTGTGTCAAAAGTCTGGTGGAAAAAACGAACGCAAAGCGGGATGAACAGAACAAAAAGGATGCATTGCACCAGAACTATTTACGGATTTTTCTGCGAAAGGAATATGCAGCAGAGGGGCGGATTCTGGGCTGCCTGCCATTTTTCGTAAAACGGGATCAGGACAGCTTTTCTCAAAAGGCGGAGCAGACGAAACAGTGGAATCGACGTATTTTTCCAATTGCGTTCGGGCGGGAGATCGGGAGCGATTTTCTGTTTATCGACTGTTTGATGATCGCGTATCTGGGGTATTGTTTTTTCTGGAAAAAGACGATCGGACTGGACGATTTTGCGGCGCTTTTGAACGGGACGCACATCATCCTGTATGCGCTGTCCGTGCTGTTTGAGCAGATGGCGGGAAGAGCCGGGGAGTATGCCGGATACATCGACGGATTTTTTGATTTTTGCGAACAAAACGGAGAAGTGTCGAATGACAAAAACCAGGAATCCATGGCAGCGGACAGCAGGACGATTTCAGAGATTTCGATGGAGCATGTCGATTTCGGATACGGGGAGAAGAAAGTCTTACAGGATATCTGTTTTCAGATGAAAAAGGGGGAAAAGATCGCATTGGTCGGAGACAGCGGCGCTGGAAAAACGACGTTCATCAAGGTTTTGCTTGGACTTGGAAAAAAGGACAGCGGAGCGGTTTTGGCGGATGGAGCAGCCGTTTCGACGAAGGCAGAATGGGAGGAATGTCGGAAGCATTTTACGGTGCTGTTTGCCGGAAATCTGCTGTATGCGGCGTCTTTGGCGGAGAATGTGGCGCTTTCCGAAAACGCAGATAAGAGCCGGGCTGCGGACGCGTTGTGCGAGAGCGGTTTGTATAGAAAGGGGACCTCTGTTCCGGTCGAAAAACAGGTGTTGCGGGAATTTTGCGAGGACGGTTTCCTGTTTTCAGAGGGACAGAAACAGAAGATTGCGCTGGCGCGCGCCTGCTATTATAACACGGAGTTTCTGATTGCGGATGAAGCGGCGGCTTCACTTGATCCGTTTGCGGAGGATGCGTTTAACAAAACGCTGCTGCAGGGGCATCCCGATCAGGGCGTGCTCGTGATTTCGCACCGGCTTTCCGTGACGGCGCTGACGGATCGAATCTATGTCATGGAGCATGGACGGATTACGGAGTGCGGCAGCCATCAGGAGCTTTTGGCACGAAAGGGGCGTTACTGGCAGATGTGGGAGAAGCAGAGGCGGGGATATGCGTGAAACGGGGTCAGACCGATCAAACTCAGTCCCTGATCAAACTCAGAAGTTTGTCGTTCCGGCAGGTAATCCGGTGCATCAGCGCTGAACTGCCGGGCAGCGTAAAACGTCAGAAAGCCGGGCTGCATGTCATATTGCAGCCCGGCAATATGTTTATATAAGTACTATATTTTTGAAGGAGAAAGTCATGTACAAGAGGGAATTACAACAGACGGCACGAAAGTCGCTGTTTTTAAAGTTGCTTCATCTTCCGTATGGAATCCTCATCCCGATTTTGATTTCAACGGAGGTAACGAACGCGCTTGCGGGGAAGACGAAGAGCGTTCTGACGACGGCAGCAGGCATTCTGGCAATCGTGTTTTGTTATACGTATTTTTACGGCAGGCTGGAAATCGCGTTCCGAAAAGAAAAGGAACAGGCGGTTCAGGCGTGCAAAATGAAGCAGTATCGGACGATTTTTGCCAATTCCTTTGAAAAGCTATATCATTCCGGGCTTGGGAAAAATCTGGAAAATATGAAAGACGATTTCAACGCGGTGACGGAGCTGATGACAGAACATCGACCGATGTTTGCAGCTTCGCTGGCGGAAGCAGTTTTGTTCGGCGGCTATCTTTGCTGGAAAAATCCGTTGGTCGGAATCTGCCTAATTCTGATTTCGCTTCTGCAGGTCATTCCGCCGCTTCTGGTAAAAAAATATATTCAGGTCAATTACGACAATTGCCGGGAAATCGAAGGAAAAATTACGGATTACACGGTTTCCGCATTTCAGGGCTTTATGACGATCAAGCTCTATCAGCTGAAGGACTGGTGGCTTTCACATCTGGAAGAGCTGTTTCAGGCGTATATAAAAATTGGAAGCAACTCGATCTTTGCCAACCGTTCGGAAGTCGGTATGTATGCGGTTTTGGATCACGTCCTGAAATACGGAACCTACTGCCTGATCGGCGTTTTCGTCCTGTTCGGAAAAACCAACCTTGAAACCGGCATCCAGGCGATTGCGCTGTCCGGCAGCATATATGCTGCGGTCAAAAGCGCGTTCGAAATCTATCCGCGGTTTGTGGAAAACAGCCGCGCACAAAAACGCCTGGAGGAGTGGGAGAATGCAAGTGCCCCGAGCACAGCGTTACCCACCCGCATGGAAATCGAATGGCGCGGAGTTTCCTTTTCTTACGATAAGCCAGTTTTGAAAAATGTCACCGCCCGCATGGACTTAACTCAAAACCACATCATCCGGGGCGAGAACGGCGCTGGAAAATCCACGCTGATCAAACTGCTGCTAGGCATGGAAACACCGCAGTCCGGAGAGATTTCCGTGCTCGGGAGCGCGACAGGACAGCTTGACAAAACGCTGTTCCCATCGGAAATTTTTTATCTGCCGCAGAAAGCGCCGGTCTTTGATTTGACGGTAGGGCAGATGCTTTCTGCAGTGATAGAGACAGAATCGGGCTTTGACGGTTGTGCTGCTGGCAGCGCTACGCCTGACGGCAGCGAATACCTTGACGCTAACATTCGCGCGTCTGCTGGCGTCGCGCCTGCAAACGTACCCGCTCGTGAGCATACATTCGCGCAGCATCTTTCCCAACTGGGCGAAGATTTTAACGAGTTTCGGGAAAAGCCGCTCGCTGAGATGTCGGAGGGTCAGCGAAAGAAGTTTTATCTGGCGCTGGCATTTTCCGGCGATGCGAAGCTTTTGATTTTGGATGAGCCGACCAACCATTTAGACGACGCCAGACGCAAGACTCTGGCAGAGTGGATTACACAACGGGGCAGGGGAGTCGTGGTCATCAGCCATGACAGCGTATTGGAAGCGGTGGATGCGGTTTGCTGGAAGTTGCAGAATGGAGGGCTGGCTTATGTATAAGAACAGGATTTACAGACAGATCGCTGCTGACTGCACAAAAGCGTACTGGAGCTCGATTCTTTTTTATGCGCTGCAGCTGATCGTCAGTCAGGTTGCGGTCGCGTATTCTGCAAGAATGCTGGGTGTGTTCTCGGCAGATATCTTAAATAATGAAATGCAAAAGGGGCTTGGCTGCCTCTGGCAGATTTTAATCTGCGTGGCAATTTCGGTGACGCTGCCGCTCGTATGCTCGACGCTTGGCGAATTGTTGATGTTTCGGGCGTCCTTAAACCATGAGCGGGCGGTGCTCAACCGATATTTGAATAAAATCTATGCGGCGGCAGTCGGACTGCGGGGGAGCGATGCACAGTTTCGCCTGGAAGAAGATCAGATACAGCTTGGAGGTTACTGGAATACGACAGGAATGTATCTGATTTCTGTTCCGATTGTCGTGACCTATCTGCTCTGGCAGATGGTTCCGGTGATGGGATGGTTTACACTGTTCGTCGCAGCAGTCTGTTGTGTTCGAATTTTCGTGCCCATATTTTTCCGGAAAAAAACAGAAGAATACGACAGGCTGGAGCGGGAAAGTCGGACAAAGATGCGGAATCTCGAGCAGGAGATGCTGGAAAAACCGGTGGAACTTTGCCTTTACGGTCTGCAAAACGACGAGCTGGCGCGGTTAAAGTGTTTGCAAAAGGACTATCTGGAAACGCTTTTTGTCAAAAAGGCGAAGCTTGAAACCTGGCAGAAAAATATTCTGGGCGGAATGGATTCGTTTTGCATGCTGGTGCTTCTGGCGGCAGCAGCAATCGCAATTTCTTCGGGCAAAATGGGCGTAGAGAGCGTCACCGCCATGATCGGCTTTTACTATGTGTTTCAGACCGAAGCCGGATATGTGCTGGAAATCGTCAAGCAGCTTCCGATCTGCAAAAATCTGGTGCAGCGGATTTCTGTTTTTTATGAGGCTCAGGAAAGAACGGATGGAGAAACGGTCGGGGAGGTTACGTCGATCACTTTTCGGAACGTGACGTTTTCGTATGACGGAAAAAACGACATCCTGAAAAACTGCAGCGAGCAGATCGCAATGCATGAAAAAAACGTGATCTGCGGCGAAAACGGAACCGGAAAATCAACGCTGTTAAAGCTCCTGCTCGGCTTGTACCCGGGCTATCAGGGCGAAATCCTGATCAACGGAAAGGAGCTTGGCAGCTTAAATCCTGCAAAATGGCGGGAAAAATGTGCTTTTGTGGAACAGGTTCCGTTCCTCTTTGAGGGGACTGTACGGGAAAATGTGAAGCTGGGACAGGAGGTTTCTGAGAAAAAAGTCGATCAGGTCCTGGAACGTGTTGGAATCGTCCATCTGGCAGACCGCAGGGTTGGTGGAGAAAAATCGAAACTGTCCGGCGGCGAATGTCAGAAAATCGCGATTGCGCGGGCGCTTTTACGAAATGCAGAGGTGTTGATTCTGGACGAGCCGACGAACCACCTGGACGAGGCGGCAAAACAATGGTTGATGGATTTTATTCGAAATTTCGATCAGACGATGATTTATGTTTCGCATGAAGGAAGTATGATTCAGCTTGCGGATCGGAAAATCGCGGTACAGAGATAAAAATGCTGCGGTGCGTGAAACGGGAGCAGATACTAAGATTTTAAATATGGTGTATTGCTGGAAGTCGTAAGGGGTGAGAAAAAAAGTGGATTTTCCCACACCTTGCTGGTTCATTTACTTTATAAAATCATTCATCAACAGCCATTTCCAGATTGGAATCACTTCAATACGAATGCCTTCACAATCAAGGACAGTCTCTTCACTATTGGTAATCAGAATACATTTAAAAATTGAAGAGCCATTTAGTGCCTGACCACGGGAAAAAGAATATGAAATTACGCAGACAGCGGTTGCTGTTGATTTTTTCCGAAATATCGTTTATATTAAATCTATGATGTCGGGGGCAAAAGCCCCCGACCTTGATGCTTGCGGATTGTTCCGTGCTGCGCACTCCCACAATCCTGCCCGATAGTCGCATATCGTGGGATTATCATCCCACTTTTATGCTCCTATCGGGGCGGGTCAAAAGGTCTTTCACCCACCTATGAGCAAGCTCATGTGGGCTTAGACTTTTTGACCCTGGCATCATTGTATATCGGAATGGGGAAAATGTAAATTGTTCGAAATGCGGTATTCTTGAAGGTGCCGAATGTCTGCAGAGAATGCTTTTCGCGAAGAACCTGCCTCTCTGCCCGGCGCTGCGCCGTGAGGTTGATTTCGGAAATCCACCTAACAGCTCACGTTCCCGGAAAAAAGGAGAGGGCGCCGGTTTCCCGACGCCCTGAAAGGAGAAAGTAGTGTGAGGTTGAAATAGTTCAATCTGCACCGAATATAAGAGAATGTCTGTCTCAAAAGCCCAATGTTAAGGCTCAACAATGTGTCCTGCATGATCCAGGGCTTCCTGAATCGCTTTTTTGACCTCAGGATCTTTTTCCTGGGACATCTGATAACGGACACGCGTATTTAAATAATCCGTATTCAATTTCGCAGCAACACAACATGCCTTGGTACGGATCGCAGGATCTTCATGTTCCAGATAATGTGTAATCTCATTGAGGGAATCCTCGTCGGCAATGTCGCCGAGCGCTTCCAGTGCTGCGCAGATCACTTCGGCATCGGAATGCTTACCCTCCATCAGTTTAATAATAGAAGCTGTTTTATGCTTCGTATCAAGTTTGTGGATTTTTTCAATTTTGCCCTGATCACTCATAGTAGTCCTCTTTTCCGAGCGAGCGGTTCGTTTTCGCGAAGGTTCGTTCCTATTGATAAATACTAATGTAGTCCAAAACTGTGTCGATTGTGTGAAAATCTGATTAAAAAAAGATAAAATCAGAGAATCGCTTTAAATGTGCCGTTCGCTCCAGGAAAATCTTCCCATTCCGCTTGACAATGCCGCAATTCGGGTTTTATAATCTATGGCATCGGAATGCACACGCATTCCAGCCTCATAGAAACAGGTTATAAAAAAGAAAGACTGTGACGAAGACAGTAAGCCATCGTTGAAAGCTGCAGCGAGCCGGTGCAGGTGCAAGACCGGTGCGAGTAGAGTTGGTTGAAAATCCCTTCCGAGTTGTGCGGTCAAACGGTATTCGGGGCAGGTCCGGTTTCCGAAGAGCAGAAGCTTTTGCAGGAAACACAGGATCAGGGTATCTGGTAGGCAGCAACGTCAGTTTCCGGCGTTATCGGAGCGCATATTTCCCGGCAGAGTTGATTTGCAGCGGGCGTATGTTGTAACGGGTGGTGAAACGAAGTCACGAACAAGTGCCTCGTCCCTTTACAGGGACGGGGCTTTTTTATTTTCAAAGGAAAGGAACAAAGCCATGTACAACAAAGTTGACACAAACTTGAATTTCATGGAACGCGAAAAGAACGTTGAACAGTTCTGGCGTGACAATGATATTTTTAAAAAGAGTATGGAACAGCGCAAGCAGGGTCCGACCTACACATTCTATGACGGACCTCCGACTGCAAACGGCAAGCCGCATATCGGACATCTGGAAACCCGTGTTATCAAGGACATGATTCCTCGTTACCGCACCATGAAGGGCTATTATGTACCCCGTAAGGCAGGCTGGGATACCCACGGACTTCCGGTTGAGCTGGAAGTGGAAAAGCTGCTGGGTCTGGACGGTAAGGATCAGATCGAACAGTATGGACTGGTTCCTTTTATTGATAAATGTAAGGAAAGCGTCTGGAAGTACAAGGGTATGTGGGAAAAATTTTCTGATACCGTTGGTTTCTGGGCAGATATGGACAATCCCTACATTACCTATGATGATAACTATA
>OJSQ01001013.1_pt1 | contig 32910 bp, 28 predicted proteins | sample 1599551 | NCBI WGS metagenome assembly OJSQ01 (sample SAMN04168659, study PRJEB22393) | human gut metagenome | biome: human gut microbiome; feature: stool | host: Homo sapiens | collected 2014-05-12
GCTCAGCGTGGCATCCCTCTTTCCTTACTCACACCCCCACCCCGTCGGGGTGTTGATGGAACTCGTAAAATCACCTGAACATTGTACATCCTGTCAATTCAGGGACGCTTAACGCTACACGTCCGCATATTAGTACATATATCGCAGGTTAGTGGCGTTTTTTTGAAGAGTCAATGTTAGAGCAGTTGCACCGATACATTCACGAAAATATTAATGCCTTGTCGGTAGGGAAAATGTTTTAAGCGGTGTTGGCGGTACATTATACGTTGCGATTTAATGATAAATCGGATTTTGACAAGCTGACCGCTCCTGTTACGGAGCGGTCAATTATCTGCATATTATTCCGATGTTGTGGTACCGGAGGATGCTGCGGAGGAGGTTTCATTATCGGCTTTACTGTCGGCTGAAGAAGCGGAAGCATCGGACGATGTTTTTTCTTCCTTGGTGATGTTCAGCTTTTCGTAATCATATTCGTAATTTACGGCACTGCGCCATTCCTCAAGTATAGCGTTGGTCTTTTCGCTCTGACGTGAGGTTAAAAGCTCTTCCTTTACAGTCTTCCTGTAATTGCTTAAGTCGCTGTCGGTAACCTTTGCATCGCTTACATACTTTACGATATAATATCCGCTGTCGGTGGGGATAAGTCCGCTTATATCGCCCGGCTTTTCAAGGGCGAAAACTGCATCGTAAAGTGCATCGGAAATAAGTCCCTTTGAGTTAAGCACGAGTATCTGTTCGCCTTTGGTAGATTCGGAATATGCACTGCTGTATTCCTTTACCACTGCGTCAAAGTCTGCGCCCTCTGCGGTAGCCTTTTTAAGTGCGGCATCGGCCTTTTCCTTTATCTCAGCTAACTTTTCGTCACGCTTCTTGTCGATCTCTGCGTCATCTGCGCCGCTCTCGTTTCTTGCGGCATTTATCTCGGCATAATCGGATGATGCAATGCCTACGGCTATATATTTGATATAACGTGCGTCTTTGGGTATCCATACCTTTTTGTACTCGGAGTCGGCGGCATAGCTTGAAGCGCTCTTTTCGTACGCCTGCTTAGCCTCTGCCGTGAGCTTTGTGATATAATCATCGACCTCAGAGTCGGATACGGTAATATCTTTAAGAAGGTAGTCGTTGACTTTTTTCTGTATTGCCGTGTTGGTCTGCCACATCAGGAATGTATCCTCGGTAAGACCGAAGCCTGCGATATATTCATTGAAAAGTTCTTTTTCCTTTTCAAGAATCTTTTCATCATTGGCACTGTCCTCTGTGCCGGAGGTATCATCGGCGCTTATGCCGAGTGCGGTCTTCGCCTTTTTCTCGAATGAGGCGTACCAGTCGCTGAGATTCTTTGTATAGGCCTTTTCGACCTCAGCCATTTCTTCTTCGGTAAGCTGATCGAGTCCCAGCTCCTTGGCTTTTCTGAGTATCAGCTTTTCGTTGGTCAGCATATCTATTATATTCTTTCTGTACGCCTGAGCGTAGGAGGCATAAGCGGAATTTGTTTCGTCAAGTCCGTAATTTGCTATGGTGAAGGAATACTCGGGATAGAAATCCTTGAATTTGACCTGATAATATTCCTTTTCTTCATCCGAAAGTGAGTCTGAGGTGGCCCATGCCACTATGTCGTCGTCTTTTGCCGTCCAGATGTTTTCAACGCTTGTTGTGCCGCTGTCAGTACCTGATGTAAGAATGCTGTCGCTGCAGCCGGAGAACATCATTGTACAAGCGAGTATTGCGGCTGTCGCCGCTGTTCTTTTCTTCATTTTTATTAGATCCTTCCTTAAAATGTGCAGTAGGATATTTGTGTAAATTGCATAACGTACTGCTGTGACTATATAAGTATATCACAAATTTTCAAAAAATCAAAACAAATTTTCGAAAAAGAGGGTGAATTTTTTGTGAAAATGTGTTATAATTATATCCGATATAATGAGATAGCTGTAAAATCTGATTTTATTGCTGTCTTTTCTGATTTTTCCGGAGGTAGATTTAAGTTGAAAAAGCTATCAAGATATATAAAAATACTGGCGCTTGCCTTGTCAGCGGTACTGACGCTATGCGCCTGCTCGGGCGACGGTGCAAGCTCGGGTGAAAGCTCATCGGCACCTGACTATTCGCTTGATACATCCGCCAAGGTCGGATATATATATAATGAAGAAATATCAAGGGACAACATGACATATATGTTTGAGAAAAGCCGTAAGGATATTGAAACGGCGCTCGGTCTTGAAACCTGTTATGTTGACGGCGTTGCGGTGTCGCAGTTTGAAAATGCCGTAAAAGCACTCAAAAACGAGGGCTGCAGTATCATAGTATCGGCATCGCACGTTTTTGCAAACTCGGCGCTCAGCTATGCGAAAAAGGATAAGGACGTATACATACTGAGCTACGGCGGCACGGCATCGCTCACGAACCTTACAACGTTCCGACCGAAGCTGTATCAACCTGCATTCATCTGCGGAACGGTAGCGGCGTGGAATTCTTCATCTCACAAGATAGGAATAGTCGCAGACGATCTTATGTACTGCTCGAACGGCGTTATAAACGCATTTATCCTCGGCATACAGCAGATATACAAGGAACGTGAAACGGATGTCGAAATAATCTATGCGGAAACCAAAGCACAGACAGAAACTGCGGTAAATACGCTTGAGGGCAAGGGCTGTGATGTTATATTCTCGTATCAGTCGAATGATTACTGTATGTACTACTGCGATTCAATCGGAATGAGGTCGATAGGCTTTACAAACGATATGGCTTATTCGGCTCCGAAATACGGGCTTGTAGGGTATTATCTCAACTGGGCTACGTTTATCACGGACACGGTGAGAACCTGCATAAACGATAACTTTATGGCGGAGGTTTATGTCGGAGGCTTCAGTGAAGCGTTTGTGAAGCTGACACCTTATTCTGCAGCCTGCAAGAAGGAAACGCTCACTATAGCGGATACTCTTTATGACTATGTAAAGAAAGGCAAGGCAAAGATATTCGAGGGCGAAATCCGTGACAAGGACGGCCTTGCAAGAGTGGGTGCGGGAGCAACGCTTGACGATATGCAGGTGCTGGCGATGGATTATCTTGTTTACGGGGTAACGTATATTGATAATATTATCGATCCTGTGCCGAATCCCACAACATCAGACCTTATAGTGAAGAAGGAATATGTTTCGTAAGACGGACGGTGCTGTGACAGAAAGCCGATAAGGGCTGAGGCGGTGCGGATGCCGGGAGATTCTGATAAATTACGCCGATGAGAAAATCATCGGCGTTTTTGTTTGTGGGGGTTTAATAGGGCGGCAAACATATTTTTAGGAGCGAAAAGCTCCCTTATGCTAAAAAACGCATAAGGGAGCTTTTTTGTTATGTTTATTCGCCGTTGTAAAGCTCGTAGTAGGTCAGGGCATCTTTCATAAAATGCTCGGTCACGTTGAAGTAATCTGCTAATTGCCAAAGCTCTGTAAGGCCGCTTCTGATTGCTTTGATAAGCGTTCTTCTGGTGAACGTGTGGGTCACAGCCCACGCTGTAGCGCGGCGTTCGCATCTGCCGCGGGGGATGACGGGACAGCTTGCGTCATAGAAGGCGCCGGTCATGCAGTGCCCGAGCTCGTGAACGGTTTTTTCTTTTCGGTCGGCTATACTTTTCACTTTATGAGGGTCTATGGCGATAATGCACATACCGTCGGTGCATTGGCTCATAGCGCCCTGTTTGCCCTTCATACGCATATCTACAATAAGTATATCGTTATCCTGTGCGGTTTTTATAAGCTGTTCCAATTATCATTGCCCTCCCTTCAGAGCATTGCATCGGTTTACTTCTTTCCGTCCTTTTCTTTGCTGCGGCGGAGCTCAAGCTGGAGCATAGCAAGACGTTTTACATCGTCGAGTACATCGTCGTCTATTTCGGTTTCACCGAAAAGTGCGAATTTAAGGCGGGGGTCGGATACTCTTGCGGTATCGCCGCTCATAAGAAGCGTGTCTGTGTCTGTGCCGAAATATTCGGCTATTTTCAATAATGTGGCGAACGGCGGCTCACGCTTTCCTGTTTCGTAAAGGCTGTACGCCTGCTTGGTTACGCCGAGATATTCGGCTACCTGCGCCTGTGACGCACCTTTTGCTTTACGAAGCTGTTTTATCCTTTCGGAAAATGCGCCTGAAACTGTGCCGGAGTTTGTGCTCATTTAAGGTTCATCCTTTCATATTGACGTTCTGTTGTCTGAGATAATTATAACAACATTGTGTTGAATTGTCAATAAAAGAAACAAAGTGTTGTCAAAGATTGTTGCTGTTCAACGAAAATGATGAATTTGTGCTACAAACAGTTGACAAATAGTCCTGCGTGTGCTATCATTATGACAACGGAAAGTTGCAACAGCTTTCACGGTTATCATTTTTGATACGCTTGATAATTCCTTTAAAGGCTATTATAGCGTATTTTGTGTACTAAAAAACGTACACGATTTCGAAAATGAAGAAAAAATCAGAAAAACGGAGGGGATATATGTACAGATGCTTAAGATGCGGAGGAACGTATGACAGCAATGAGTTGACACGGACGCTCCAGTACCGTGGAGAATATCAGGGAACGGCTGCATATGAAACCGAGAGGAGCTGTCCTGCCTGCGGGTACGATGTGGAGTATTGCGGAGAGTGGAGCGACGACGGGTACGATTATGACGAACTGTTATAATCAAGGCGAAAACGGTCAGGAAGGGGGAGATATACACGGAAAGAAGAAGGGGCATAGAAATCACGCAGGAAATTCTTGATAAAATCAGCCACTGTATCGAGCTTGGGTACAGCGATGTGCAGACGGCGGAATTGCTCGGGATACATCGCACAACGCTGAGAAACTGGAAGCTGACGCACGATGAAATAAGGAGATTATATCAAAGTGACGGACAAGACGGTGACGAGGAGAGAAAAAAGCAGGTCGAGGAGGCATTGCTGAAGCGTGCAATAGGATACACGCAGACGGAAATCACAAGGCAGGTCGGAAAGGACGGTAAGCTGGGTGTTGTCAAAACGGTTGAAAAGCAGGTGATGCCAAGCACAACGGCGCAGATCTTCTGGCTGAAGAACAGATGCGGTTACGAGTGGGACGGCGGCGTGGTTGACGATGAGGAAAACGAAGGAGGAGTTGTGGTGATACCCGAGGCGAGAACGGAGAATGATGGTGAGTTTTGATGAGGGGGGATGGGGTTTTGAGAGGGTTGTGGGGATGGAGAGGGTCGATGCGGCAATCCCTCCGGTAGTCGCCCGAATTTTTTCGGGCGACAGCACCTCACCTTTGACAGGGAGGCAAGGATGTTGGTGTGAGGCGAAGAATGGTGCGGATGCGAAAGCGTATAAGCACACATAGACGCTCGCCCTACGAAAAGTGGGTGGGATAGTGCGGATGCGAAACAGGCAGAGCGTTCATTGAAAGGCAAGGGTGGTGGCGAGGGGCAAAGGGTTGGCGAGTATTTTGTGAGGGTTGTGGGGATGGTGGGAAGTTGGAATGGTGGGCAGGTGGGGATGGCGATAGATTTACAGAAAAACGGGAGGTGTTGCTGAGATGAAAGATAATGATGTAAAAGGCGGAAGGAGGGTGGTATGGTCGCCGCAGGAAAGGCAGGCGGAGTTTATGCAAAGGGGAGAGTATGAGGCTTTGTACGGGGGTGCCGCCGGCGGAGGTAAGTCTGACGCACTTTTAGCGGAGGCACTCAGGCAGGCGGATAAGGCTTGCTACAGGGGGATAATTTTCAGGAAAACGTATCCGCAGCTGACGGAGCTTGAGGACAGGTCGCAGACGCTTTATAAAGGTGCATATCCTGCGGCAAGGTACAACAAGACCAAGCACTGCTGGAGTTTTCCGTCCGGGGCTAAAATCTATTTCGGGGCGATGCAGCATAAGAAAGACAGGCTTAACTATCAGGGCAAGCATTATGACTTTGTGGGGTTCGATGAACTGACGCAGTTTTCCTTTGATGAATACAGTTATATGTTTTCGAGAAACAGACCGGGCGGAAAAGGCACGAGGGTGTATATCAGAGCCACGGCGAATCCGGGCGGTCCGGGTCATTCGTGGGTAAAGCAAAGGTTTATAACGGCTGGCGAGCCGATGAAACCGATAATAGAAGAACATAAGGTGAAAAAGCCCGACGGGGCGGAGATAATCATAAGAAAATCGAGAGTGTTCATCCCGGCGAGCGTATTTGACAATAAGGAGCTGTTGCGAAACGATCCGGAATATCTTGCGAGCCTGTCTATGCTTCCGACCGCCGAGAGAAAGGCGCTTCTGTACGGGGATTGGAACAGCTTTACTGGGCAGGTTTTCACCGAATGGAGAGATGACCCGGAGCATTATTGCGACAGAAGATGGACGCACGTCATAGCGCCGTTTGAGATACCTCGCCACTGGGAGATAGTGAGGGGATTTGATTTCGGGTATACAAGGCCGTTTTCGGTAGGGTGGTATGCGGTGGATACTAAAGGGTGCATCTACAGGATAAGAGAATACTACGGTTGTACGGATAAGGCGAATGAGGGCATAAGGCTTGAGCCGTCGGCAATTGCAGAGAATATCAGAAAAATAGAGCGTGACGATCCGAATATAAGAGGGAGAAATGTGTACGGGGTCGCAGACCCTTCAATATTCGATAAAAGCCGTGGGGAAAGCGTCGCAGACCTTATGGCACGGCCGCCTTACTTTATAATATGGTCGCCGGGGGACAACGCAAGAATATCGGGTAAGATGCAGTACCACAACAGGCTGGCATTCAACAGTGACGGGGAGGCTATGTTCTATTGCTTCAACACCTGCAGAGAGTTTATCAGAACTATTCCTGCGCTTATGTATGACGAAAAGAACGTGGAGGATATTGACACAACGATGGAGGATCACATATATGACGAATGCAGGTATGTCCTTATGGAGCATCCTATCGCCGCACCGGTAAAGCGTGGGGAGATTCCGGCAGGTGACGATCCTCTCGAACAGAGAAAGCCCGAAAGAGCGGAATCGTTCTATATGATGTGATATGAAAGGAGAAATATGAAGAAAATCGGTAAGGAGCAGGTGCGTAAGGCAAGGCAGACGCTTGCAAAGTATAAGGAGGGGAAGGCGGTACTCGACAAGAGAATCGTGTCAAACGAGCAGTGGTGGAAATTAAGGCACTGGGGTGAAATAGGCTGTGACAAGGACGATACAAGGCCTATGCCGGCATCGGCGTGGCTGTTCAACTCGTTGGCAAATAAGCACGCTGACGCTATGGACAATATACCTGAGCCTACGGTGCTTCCGAGAGAAAAAAGCGACGAGGAGGTCGCAAAGCAGTTGTCGCTGATACTTCCTGCAATACTTGAACGCTGTGGCTACGAAAAACTGTACAGCGACGGCTGGTGGTACAAGCTCAAGAACGGCAGTATGTGTACGGCTGTTGTATGGGACCCTGACGCTGACGGCGGTATGGGGGATATAGCGATAAGAAACGCAGATATTCTGAATCTGTTCTGGGAGCCGGGCATAAAGGATATTGAGGAGAGCGCAAACCTTTTCTATGTGACGCTTGTTGACCGTGAACGGCTGAATCTGATGTACCCTGAACTTTTGGGGGAAGATACCGAAAGCGTTGCGGGCGGTACCGGAAACGTGGAAAAGTACAAAACGGAGGATAAGACGGACGACAGTGCGAAGGTCGAAGTCATTGACTGGTACTACAAGAAAACGATAAACGGCAGAAAACAGCTCTGCTACTGTAAATTCTGCGGCGACAGGGTGATATATTCGAGCGAGGACGATGAAAGCTGTGCCGACGGATTCTATAAACACAGCCGTTATCCCTTTGTTATGGATACGCTGTTTGTGCAGGAGGGAACTCCGTGCGGATTCGGCTACATAGATGTTATGCGTGACGCACAGATGTATATAGATAAGCTGTCGCAGGTCGTTCTTGAGCATACGGTGATGATGAGCAGAAAGAGATATTTTATCCGACAGAACAGTGCGGTGAACGAAGCCGAATTTGCCGACTTAAAAAACAGATTCGTTCACGTTGCGGGAAATCTTGGTGAAGAGGATATAAGGGAGATAAAGGCAGAGCCGCTTGACAGCTCGGTGATGAATGCACTGAGTTTTAAAATAGACGAACTGAAGGAAACGAGCGGAAACAGGGATTTTTCTCAGGGGTCGGTTTCAAACGGCGTTACGGCGGCAAGTGCCATTGCGGCTTTACAGGAGGCAGGAAGCAAGCTGTCGAGGGATATGATAAAGGGAACGTATTTTGCGTTCCAGCAGGTGTGCTATCTGATAATAGAACTGATAAGGCAGTTTTATAATACGCCGAGGAGCTTCAGGATAACCGGGGGATATGACGCTTTTGACAACTCTGCCATAAAGGAGCAGAGCAGGGAGCTTTTCGGGGTGCAGCTTGGGACAAAGAAGCCTGTTTTTGATATAGTATGCACGGCATCGAAGAAATCGCCGTTTTCCAAAGCTTCGCAGAATGAACTTGCAAAGCACCTTTTTCAGCTTGGATTTTTCAATCCGGAAACGGCAGTGCAGGCACTGGGCTGTCTTGCGATGATGGACTTTGAGGGAAAAGAAGAAATTGAGCGTGTAATAAGGGATAACGCAGGAATGAACGAGGTGAAGATATGACAAGAGTAAGAATAGACAAGTCGGGTCTTGGCAGGGATATTTATATCACGGGACACTGTGCGAACGAAAACAGCGGGTCGGCAGAGGCTACGCTTGTATGTGCGGCAATGACAACGCTTGCACAGACGATAGCGCAGAATGTTTTTGACAGCGAGGACACGGGGGATACCGATATTATTGATGTTACGCTGAGAAGCGGTCAGGCGGTCATAAGCTATGTGACGGATGACGACGGGCTGAACACGGCGGTTGACGGGATATGCAAGGGGTTTGATATGCTGGAGGAAAACTATCCGGAATATGTATCCTGCTGCAGAGGTGAGAGGTAAATATGGAAGCGACAGAGAATGTGCAGGCGGCGGAAAACGCTGAAACAAGCGAAGAAGTCAAGGAGCAAAAGAGTGATGAAGGCCTGAACGAAAACAATAAACCGGATAAAGCCGAGGGAGAGCGAAACGAGGATAAGGCGGAGCTTTTCAGGCAGGCGGTGCTTAAGTCAAAGCGTGAGAGGGCGGCAAGGGCAGAACGGATATTGAGCCTTGTGGCGCAGTTTTGCGGAGCGGATAAATGCGACTATGACGGAATAGAAAATGCGGTATCCGAGAGGAACTTCGAGCGGTGCAGAAGAAACGATATGGAGTACAGGCTGGAGCGGTGGCAAAAGGAAAGCGAGGAGGTAAAGCAGACATATCCTCAGTTTGACCTTGCAAAAGAAATGAGTGACAGAAGATTCTTTTCGCTGTGCTATAAGGGCGTGGGGCTTGAGGAGGCTTATCTTATCGTGCATAAGGACGAGCTTTTTACCGCCGCAATGGAATATGCGGCATCTGAACTTATGAGAAGCGGTGCGTTCTGTAAAAGCGGCAGAATGAAGGAAGGTGCGCTGTCACCTGCGGGAGAGTTTACGAAAAGCGAGAAAAGCCTGTCTAAAAATGAGCGGAAGGAGCTTATCAGACGGACGGAGAGAGGGGAAAGAGTGGTGCTTTGATCGTTTATGAATGAGAAGGAAGGTGGTGAGATATTAATATTGCAACGGGAGGGCAGGCGGGAATTTAAAAAAGCCGCAGCCGCACGGGGAAAAGTTTTGCGGCAGAAACGATAAGAAAAAACGATAAGAAAATAGAAAGATGACGGTATCAGCCGTCGGGAAAGGAAATCTATATGAAGATGAGAGAAGTTAAATTAAATCTGTTCGATGTGCAGACAACAGGACAGGCAAGTCTGTCCGCCGAGATGAAAACGTTCTATGAGAACACTCTGATAGATATGGCGGAGCCTAAGCTGGTGCATGACCGCTTTGCAGACAAATATCCGATACCCAAGAATAACGGCAAGACGATAGAACTGAGAAAGTACAGCTCGCTTGCAAAGGCGACAACGCCGCTTGTCGAGGGCGTTACACCTGCGGGAAATATGCTGTCGGTAACAGCTAAGACGGCAACAGTGAATCAGTACGGCGACTATATCAAGCTGTCGGATATGCTGGAACTTACCGCAATCGACAACAATGTAGTGCAGTCAACAAAGCTGCTCGGCAGTCAGTCGGGAAGAACGCTTGACACGATAACAAGAGAGATAGTTAACGCAGGAACGAATGTTATATATGCCTGCGGCAAGGACGGGAGCGAGGTGCTGTCAAGAGATGAGCTCGGCAAGGACTGCGTTTTATCGGTGGATACGGTATTCCGTGCCGCCGCACAGCTTGAGAGCATGAATGCAGACGGAATAGACGGGGAGAGCTATGTTGCGATAATTCACCCTTATGCCGCCTATGACCTTATGAGAAGTGCGGAGTGGGTCGATGTGCATAAATATGCCGACCCTGAAAGTATATTCAAGGGGGAGATAGGCTCGCTCGGCAATGTGAGATTTGTAAAAAGCACGGAGGCGAAGATATTTGCCGATGAAAGCTGTCCGCAGTTCTATCAGCTGACCTCCGACGCAAATTTCCTTGAGGGAAAGGACTATTATACGAAGTCGGGCGACAGCTATCAGAAGGCAAGCGTTTCGGCGGGCGGACAGGTCACAGCCTCGACATATTACGAAAATAAGGCGCTTGCGGTGTTCTCTACTCTGGTTATAGGAGCGCACGCCTATGCGGTGACGGACGTTGCCGGCGGCGGTCTTCAGCACATAGTAAAGCAGCTCGGCTACGGCGACGATCCTCTGAACCAGAGAGCGAGCGTGGGCTGGAAGGCGGTACGCACAGCCGAGATACTTACGGACGAGTATATGGTGAGAATAGAGAGCTGTTCTCCTGTTTATTCGGAAAAGACGAGCGCAAATTAAAGCCGGTAAAGGACAATCGGAATAAGCGGCACAGGGTCACTGCAGGGTATGGTGACAGCAACGGCAGTGCGGGAGGGTAAGGGGAATAATATTGCAAAGGAGAAATATATGAAAGAAAATTTAACTGAGCTTGTGGCGGTAAGGCTGTTCAAGGACAACGACAAGTACAACTCGGATGTGTTTGTATCGGTGAACTGCAACAATTATCTTATACGCAGAGGTGAAACGGTGATGGTGCCGTTGTTCATAAAAAAGGAACTGGACAGAGCTGAGCTTCAGAGAAAGAGAGCGGAATACTACCGTGATGAAGGCTGGAAGCAGTCGCTGATAGTGCAGGAGGGCAAGTGATGACGGTAAAGGAAGTCATTGAAACGGTTGACGCACTGCGACCGAACGAGATTGCCGCAGAGGACAAGAGAAAGTGGCTTTATGAGCTTGAAAGCAGAATATATGAGGATCTGTATGTTACGCACGAGCATGAGGGAATTGGGTTTACCGATACGGAAAAGATCATGAGCGACGGTACAACGGAGCTTTTCATAAAGGCTCCGCACGATGAGATATACGTTCTTTATCTTTGCTCGCTTATAGATTTTTACCATGCGGAGTATGAGAGATACGCAAATGACAACGCTCTGTTTGACGCTCTGTATGAAAGCTGCTGCCGTTTCTGGAACAGCAGGCATATTTCGTGCGTGAGAACCGAAATCACGGGATAGGAGGAAGAACTTGGCGGTAAGAGAAATAACGGGTGGTACGGAAAGTGCTGTAAAGTTCGGCGGTATCGATCGCTCGAACGGTACGCCGCTTGGATACTGGCAGGAGCTGTACGGTATGGATTTTACCGCTTTTCCTGCGCTTAAAACGGTAAAGCCGTTTTCGTACAAGGCATTGGCTGACGGTATAACGGGGTATACCATAAAAAACGGAGAGATAGTATACACAAAGGCGGACGGTATATATATTTCGGGAGTGAAAACGGCGGTAAATCTCAGCGCAGGGGAAAAACAGCTTGTGTCACTGGGAGCATACATACTGATAATGCCGGACGAGGTGCTTGTAAATACCGCAGACACGCCTGCAAGCGTGCAGTATACGGCGAAGCCCTCGCTTTCAGGCACACTGTTCGAATATAACCAGAACCAGACACGGCCTACGGTTTCTATATACAAGCTGTTGTATCTTGATGTGCCTGAGGAAAACGTAGCGCTGTCAAGCTACAGCGTTGGCGATATGGTCAGGATAGATTATGAATACGGCGGAAAGAAACAGTACCTGTCTGTAGTGATAAGCTCGGTGGGAAAGGAAAGCTACAGTATGGACGGGTGTGTGTCGGTCAACTTCGACACGAGTGCATACAGCGATACCTACTATTTTTATACGGAAAAGCGGAAGATGGACAAATTCATAGTGCCTAATATAAAGAATGCGGTCTTAAGCTGTCCGATACCGAAGATGGATTTTATAACAGAGCATAACAACAGGCTGTGGGGGTGTTCGTCGGCAAATCGTGAAATATACTGTTCAAAGCTCGGAAGTGCTACGGAGTGGGGAAGCTATGACGGCATCTCAACTGACGCATGGGCGGCAACGGTAGGCTCTGACGGGGATTTCACCGGAGTTTGCGTGTACGGGGGAGGCGTACTGTTCTTTAAAGAAAATGTCGTTCATATTGTCTACGGCACAAGAGCGTCAAACTTTACGCTAAGCACCGTAAAGCTGAGAGGCGTTCAGAAGGGCAGTGACGGCTCGCTGTGCATATCGGACGGACTGCTTTATTATAAGGCGCCTGAGGGGATATTCAGCTTTAACGGCTCTGCATCGGTGAGGATCGACGCAAAGCTGGGTGATGATATTACCGATACGGCGGTGATGACGGCAAACGGAAGATATGTTGTTATGTGTGCGGCTGACAAAACGGTGTATTATTATGACAAGCGCTACTCGGCGTGGTACACGAGGCGGCTTTCGGATGTAATCTCGGCGCACGAGATAAACGGCAGGCTGTATGCCGTTACCCGTGACAGCAATAAAAAGATGAGGCTTGTAACGCTTGTCGGAAACGACAGCGGTTATACGGACAGTGACAGGAGCGAATTCTCTGCGGTCAGCGGCGAGCTTGGCAGGGGAAGCATATTCAGAATATATAAAAAGCTGAGAATGTCGCTGTATCACAAAAAGCAGGACAACGAAACGCTTGAGCTGTCGGCATATATAAGCACTGACGGCGGAGAATGGAGGAAGGTATATGAGCTTTGCAGTGAAAAGGGGAATGGCGAAGAAATAGCTGTCGCTCCTGTAATACCGCTCAGAAGCAGAAAGATAAAAATAAAGATATGCGGCGAAGTAAGCGGTGACGCTTATGCAACGCTGTACGGCGTATATCTTGACAGTGAAAAGGGAAGTGAGATAAGTGGATAATCTGAATATGAGCTTTGCTCCCGATAAATCGGCGGAGGACAAAGGGCGGATAAATGCGGTAGAGGATTATCTGTCACTCCTTACCGAAAGGATAAAATTCTGTTTTAACGGCATAGATGAGAATATTGCACAGAAGTCGGACGGCAAAGAGGAAAAACAGCTTATTTACAGTACGATTGCAGGCGAAGTGGGACAACTCACCGCTACCGGCATCGGCTGTGAGATATTCAACGACTATGAAAATAATATTGCAAGCTCGCTTTACGCACACGCTGAAGGAAACGGCACGAAGGCAACAGCACCAAGCACACACGCCGAAGGAAACAGCACCACAGCAAGCACCCCATACGCACACGCAGAAGGCTATAGCACTGAAGCAAGCGGAGAAGGCTCACACGCTGAAGGCGAGAAAACCACAGCAAGCGGTTATTGCAGCCATGCGGAAGGATACAATGCTACTGCAAGCGGCGGATACAGCCACGCAGAAGGGTACAATGCCGTTGCAAGCGGTTGGTACAGCCACGCAGGCGGCATTAACAGCGAAGCGAAAGCGGAAGCATCCTTCGCTCACGGCGAGTATGCGGTATCCAATTATCGAGGCGGTGCGGCTTTCGGCATAATGAACAAGACTAAGGACGCACTTTTTGTTGTCGGAAACGGTTCACCGAGAGGAAGTTACGAAAGCGATGCGCTGGTGCTTGACGATGGCGGAAATCTGTGGGTGGCAGGTAGTATAAAGTGCGGCGGTGACAGCGGAGGTTATACCTTGTCGCCTGCGACAGCCGACACGCTCGGCGGCGTGATGATAGGCGATAATATATCGGTAACGGCTGACGGTACAATATCGGTGGATCTGTCGGGTTACTTGAAAGCGGACGAAATATCGGAATGGGCGAAGGCTGAAAATAAGCCTGCTTATACGGCAAGCGAGATAGGGCTTGGCAATGTGGATAACACAGCAGATGCCGACAAGCCGATATCTACAGCGACACAGACAGCACTTGACGGTAAGGCAGATACAGGACACACGCACACGGTATCCGACATCACAGATATGCCTGCATACTTGACACAAGAAACCGATCCGACAGTGCCTGCGTGGGCAAAGTCAAAAAATAAGCCTACATACACAGCCGATGAAGTCGGGGCGGCGAAAAAGAAACACACACATAACGTGTCGGATATCACAGATATGCCAGCATGGGCGAAAGCCGAGAATAAGCCGGTATATACGGCGAGCGAGGTCGGAGCGGCGACAGGGGCAGATATTACTGCGGCGGTGAATGCTGTCGAGATCGGCGGCAGAAATCTGCTGTATGACAGCACCGGAAATCTTAAAAAAGGCTGGAGCGGTAACACTATAATAACGGTTGATGGCGGAATATCAGGAAATAGCCTTGCAATATCCAGAACCGGCTATTCCGGCAATGCACGATATTTTGGCACGAGCAAGAGGCACTTTCTGACGGATTTCGAGGTCGGCACAAGCTACACGCTTTCGGCGTGGATAAAGGTCAGAAGCGATGTCGAGCTTGACGCAAGCGGCTATGTAATGGCAAGATTCCGTTCCGCTGATAATACGAAGCTGCATATTTTACCGCTTACCGTCAACAGCAAAACCAAAAAGGACGAGTGGCTCTACTGCGAAAAGACTTGGACGATAGACGACAGCGACATAGCGAAGCTCGAATGCGTGGCGCTTGCACTTGATAAAAACGGTATGATCGAGGCGTGCAACATCAAGCTCGAAAAAGGCACTAAGGCTACAGACTGGTCGCCTGCGGTCGAAGAGGATACGGAGCGTATCGCAAGCCTTGAAGCAAGAGTGGCGGCACTCGAAGCGGCGGCAGTATCGGGAGGTGAGGTATAATGTTGGATTTTGGCAGATGGATAGTCGAGGTTGCTGTGAACGGCGTTAAAAGCGGCAGTTTTGACAGGGCTTGGGCGGCTATGCAGCTTGGCAATCATTACAGCCGTGACAGGATAACGGCGGAGGATATTGCGAGGTTTGATGAGGAGATGAACGAGTTTGAGGCAGAGATGAACGAGGCGGATTGCACTGAAATTTATGAGGAGGTTATATGAGCGAAAAACAGAAAAACAAGGACAAGGACAGCGCTCCGGTATATAAGAGCGGATACGGCAACGCACTGAAAAACAATCTTGCAAAGGTTATGGAAAAGAAGAACTTCACCTATGACGCAGATAAGGACAAGCTGTTCTCGCAGTATAAGAACAGCTATGAAAAGTCGGGCAGAACAGCTATGCGTGACACGATGGGAAATGCGGCATCGCTTACGGGCGGATACGGCAACAGCTATGCGGTTACTGCAGGTCAGCAGGCGTACAACAGCTATATGTCAAAGCTCAGCGATAAGATTCCCGAACTTGAACAGAGGGCGTATGAACGTTATAAGGATGATGAGGAAAGTGCGTATAAGCGACTCAATACGCTTATAGGGCTTGAGAAGTCGGACTACGGAAGATACCGTGACAGTGTTGACGATTATAACACAAACAGGAATTTTGAATATAATAAAAGCAAGGACGCTCTGGCACAGCGTAATTTGCAGGCGCAGTTTGAACGGGATAATTACGAGAACGACAGGGATTATAACCGCAGGGTATATGAAAACAACAGGGATTATAACCGTAGGGTGAGCGAAAATGACAGGGATTATGCTCAGAAGGTGTATGACAGCGACCGCAATTATCAGATAAAACTGAACAGCTCGCTGAAAGACGCTGTGGAGAATGAGGAAACCGGCAGTACGAAATTTTCGCCGAGAGACGCTTATGATTTTATCAGCAAGTACGGGGATAAAATCTATACGGATGAAGAGTATATCGAGGCACTTTATCAGCTTTACGGTGATAAGGAGGGCTTCTTTGACTGGGTGGAGCAGATGGAGATACCCGGTGACACAAATGGCACAACGTATCTTGAGCTGTTGTATGAGATACATCCGGAGCTTAAGCCGACAACGTTTAAGAAAATGGGTATGCCTGATGACGAGCTTATAAGAAGAACCGCAACAGGCGGCGGAGCTACGCCTCCTCATTCCCAGAGCTTCTGGTGGTTGAATCAGGGGATGACAAAAAAGTAAAAAAGTCAAAGCAAAGGAGGGGAAATATGAGCAGGATACAGATAATTATAGACAGCATAGCAGGTGCTGTCGGAGCGGTGCTGGGATTTATGTACGGCGAGGTAAACGGTTTGTTCCGTGCGCTTATCGCTTTTATGATCCTGGACTATGTGAGCGGTGTGCTTGCGGCGATAGTGGAGAAGAAGCTGTCAAGTGCGGTAGGCTTCAAGGGGATAGCGAAAAAGCTGCTGATACTTGTGTTCCTGTCGGTAGGTCATATTGCAGACACATATGTGCTTGGCGGTGTGCCTGTCGCTATGACGGCGGTAATGCTTTTCTATATTGCTAACGAGGGAATCAGCATTGTCGAAAACGCATCAGCACTGGGACTGCCGGTGCCGCAGAAAATAAAGAATGTACTAAGGCAGATAAAAAGCAAAAGCGGGGAGGACGACAGTGAGAACAAAGGGCATTGATATAAGCAGGGCGCAGGAGCAGTTCGATTTTACGGCGGCTGTGTCGGCAGGCGTGAAGTTTGTAATTATCCGTGCCGGCATACGCACGGACGAGGACACTTATTTCAGACGCAATATCGAGCAGTGCAGAAAGCTCGGTATAGACTTCGGCTGTTACTGGTATGTTACGGCGACAGACACGGCGGAGCTTGACAGGCAGATAAATGCGTGCGTCAAGGCAATAGGTGACGAAAAGCCGTCATATCCCGTGTTCTGCGACATGGAGGAACAGCGTCAGATAGACAACCTCACAAGCAAGGAAAGAACCGATATGGCGCTTGAGTTCTGCGGCAGGCTGAATAAGGCAGGGCTTCCCTCCGGATTGTATGCAAATCCTGCGTGGCTTGAAAGCTACTATCAGAAGGAACGTATTGTTGGAAAGCGTGATATATGGCTTGCACACTGGACCGAAAGCCCGGATTATGCAAGCAGATATGACTACGGGCAGAAAATGTGGCAGTGGGGCATTGACAGTATCGCAGGCAAGGACGTTGACGGGGATATTTGTTTTGTGGATTATCCTGCGATAACGGCAAAATGGTATAAGGAAAACTGCGGTGATATGCCGGAAAAGCCGGAAAAGCCCGTGAATCTGTTTAAAAAAGGCGACAGCGTGAGGGTGAAGCGTGGTGCGAGGTTTACAAACGGAGTAGAGCCGTATTCTTATGTATATGATACAATCTATACCGTTCAGCAGGTGTCGGCAAGCGGCAAGGAAACGCTTATAGGCATCGGCTCGGTGCCTACCGGATGGCTTTATACAGAGAATCTGTACAAGGCGGAAAGTGACGAGATAACGCAGAAATTTGCTGTAGGTGATAAGGTCAAGGTGAATTACGGTGCTAAGACGTATAACGGCGGTTCGCTTGCACTGTTTGTGTACACGAATGTGTACGAGGTTATGCAGGCAGGCTCCGGTGACAGAGAGGACTATATCGTCATCGGTCAGGGCGGGCAGGTCACTGCGGCGGTAAGAGCGGAGGATCTTACGAAAATATAGCATAAAAATAACGCACAGGCGAACAGCCTGTGCGTTTAGTTTGTAGAAAAAGTCTTATATTTGATGTACTTCTGTTATATCATTCAGCTTAGACTATGACATCAAGTTACGATAGTTCTTTTTGTCTGACAGCACTTCTCGGGTTCGCTATTCGAATTAATACACTTGTCAATATGAAAGAGGGAGACAACCAAAGGGATCAGGGAGAGGGACTGCCGCCCCTATCCCTGTCCCTTAGGTTTTCTCCCTCTTGGCTCCCTCTTTCCTTATCCATACCCTTACCCCGCTGGGGTGTTGGCGGAACTCGTAAAACCGTCTGAACATTGTATATCTTGTCGATACAGGGACGCTTAACGCTACACGTCCGCAGGTTAGTACATATATCTCAGGTTAGTGGCGCTTTTTTGAAGAGTCAATGTCAGTGCAGTTGCACTGATACACTCACGAAAATATTAATGCCTTGTCGGCATGGAAAGTGATTTCAGCGGTGTTGGCGATATATTTCACAGTACAATTTAATGATAAATCGGATTATATAAACTGAAAGCAGCAACGGTACGGTGATTAGTAGCGTTGCTGCTGTTTGTTATTACTGCTGTGCTTCAAGGTTTGCTTTCAGCTTGTCGGAATATTCACGGATGACCTTGCGGTCCGACTCGTTTACAATCTTATAAGTCGTCCTTGAATAGAAATGGCTGTCGGTATCCCATATAACAGGAACGATGCCAAGCTCGGTCAGCTTTCCGAGTACAATCGACAGGCACTCGGAGGAATCGGTATGAGTTGCGTCCTTTGCCATATTGCTTGCGGTATAGGTTGATGTCGTTTCTCCCATAAATACGGGTATGTCATTATCCAGAAAAGCCTTTTTCAGCTCGGCACACTGGCTGTCGATATATTTAAGCCATTCCTCGCCGCCTATTTTATTCGACCAGTACATAGAGTTGTCGACATAGTGGACAGACACCATAAGCCTGTCGTTTACCATATCCTCAGGCATTTGAAATCTCGAAGAAGTCGTTTTATCTATGTTTGTCCAGTAGCCCGAAACGATAAGCACACGCTGCGCGTTATATCTGCCTGTGCCTCTTACCGCATCGACAAATGCCTGATTGAGCGTGTTGGTCATCTTGTAAGCATTGGTTTCGGACTGTTCCTTGAGATTACCGCTTGAATCAAACTGATTGCCGCCGAGATATTCGTTATAGCCCTCGAAAACGAGTGTGTAGGGATAATCCGCAAAATACTCGGCTATCTGCGTCCACAGATGAGTGAATATCTCCTTGCACTTGTCAAGGTCGTTTCTTCTTATGATAAATTCGTCGAAGTGGTGGATATTTATAACGGAATATACGCCTGCCTTTTCGCAGTAATCAACAATCTCCTTAACTCTTTTAAGGTATTCCTTGTTTATCGTATATGTACCGTCATTTTCCATCATATTGCCCCAGAACACAGGAATACGAACTGTGTTGAAGCCTTCCGCCTTCATACCGTCTATTATTTCCTGCGTGGTAACATCCGCTCCCCAGCAGGTTTCATAGTCCTGCGGTTCGTTTCCGCCGACAACGGGAATCCATTCATACGTTATCTTTTCGCAATCGGTCGCTTCGTATGCTTCCATCGTGTTGCCAAGACTTATGCCAAGCCCCATTTTTTCAGCCATTTCGGTTGCTGTGATTATCTCATAGCGTGATGAAGTATCACTGCTTTCGTTATCCGAAATACCGCTCTGAGCGTCCGACACCGGCTGACTTTCCGTTCCCGATGTGACATTTCCGGCACAGCCTGTCAGCATAAATGCCATTACCGTAAGTATTGCCGTTAATCTCTTCTTCATAAGAATACCTCTTTAGCAAAAAGAGCCGTTACATAAATCTATGCAACGGCTCCCAAGTGTTTATGGTTTATTTTGCGTAATCTATAGCTCTGCTTTCTCTTATCAGATGTACCTTTATCTGACCGGGATATTCCATCTCGTTCTCGATACGCTGAGAAATTTCTCTTGCAAGAACTATCATCTTATCATCGTCAACCTGTTCGGGCTTTATCATGATTCTTACTTCACGGCCTGCCTGAATAGCGAATGACTTTTCAACACCGTTGTAAGAGCTGCATATCTCTTCGAGCTTCTGCAGACGCTTGATGTAGTTTTCGTAGTTTTCGCTTCTTGCGGCGGGACGTGCGGCGCTTATTGCGTCGGCTGCCTGTACAAGAGCGGCAATAACAGAGTGTATCTCAACATCGCCGTGGTGAGCCTCGATAGCGTGGATAACTTCGGGACTTTCCTTATACTTACGGCAGACATCGACACCTATCTGAACGTGTGAGCCTTCAATCTCGTGGTTAAGAGCCTTACCTATATCGTGCAGAAGACCGGCACGTCTTGCAAGAGTTGCGTCAACGCCAAGCTCGCTTGCCATAATGCCTGCAAGGTGAGCGACCTCTATTGAGTGGTTAAGTACGTTCTGACGGTAAGAGGTACGGTAGTAAAGGCGGCCGATAAGCCTTACAAGCTCGTGGTGCAGGCCGTTTACGTTGGTTTCCATAACGGCACGCTCGCCCTCCTGCTTGATTTTAAGCTCGACCTCACGTCTTGCCTTTTCTACTGTTTCTTCAATTCTCGTGGGATGGATACGTCCGTCCTGAATGAGCTTTTCAAGCGCTATTCTTGCTATCTCACGTCTTACATGGTCATGGCAGGAAAGCGTTATAGCCTCGGGGGTATCGTCAATGATAAGGTCAACGCCTGTGAGCTGTTCAAGCGCACGGATGTTTCTGCCCTCACGGCCGATTATTCTGCCCTTCATTTCGTCATTGGGCAGGGGCACTACGGATACTGCCACCTCCGATACGGTATCGGCGGCAAGTCTTGAAATAGCAAGGGAGATATACTGTCTTGCCTTTTCGTCGCATTCGTCCTTAAGACGCTGTTCGTAAGCTGTAATCTTGACTGCCTTTTCGTGCGAAAGCTCGCTGTCAAGCATGCTCAGCAGGTGTTCCTTCGCCTGATCTAAAGTAAAGCCGGATATTTTTTCGAGAATATCCATCTGGCTTTTCTTGATGGATTCGGCTTCAGCCAGCTTTTCTTCAGCCTTCTTGTTCTTGTTCTGGAGCTGTTCTTCAAGACGCTCGATCTTATCGTTCTTCTTGTCGAGGTTCTCCTCTTTCTGCTGAAGTCTTCTTTCAGAGCGTGTTACCTCTGCTCTGCGTTCCTTGAGTTCTCTTTCGGTTTCGCTTTTGAGTTTCTGAATTTCTTTTTCGTTGTTTTCTTTGAGCTTAAAGATCTCGTCTTTAGCCTCAACCAGTGCGGTTTTCTTTGTTGCCTGAGCTTTTTCGTTAGCCTCGGATACTATCCTGCTTGCTTCCTTCTCGGCAGATTCTATCTGCGCTTCTGCCGTCTTTTTTCTATGCTCGATACCCATTTTGTACATAACAAAACCGAATATCGCCGCTCCGACTACGAATGCCGCCGCACAGAGTGTAACTGCAAGCCACACTTCCATGGGTTAGCGTTCCTCCTTTTCTGAATTGCCGTGTCACGCCGCCGCAAAACTGCATAAGCGCCTGCACGGCTGATTTTACATTTCAACATTTAATTGTATATATGTAAAATAAGCGGATCGTCCTGTCTTTTATTGGTGAAAATTTGCAAGACAGCCGACCTTCCTGAGTTATAATAGATATTTACTCAATATTAATTTTACGGCATTTTCAACAAATTGTCAAGGGCTTTTTATAAAAAAACACTAAATTATTTTGGAAAATAGTGAAAATCTATTGACAACATTTTACCGCTATGATATAATAATCAAACTGTGAAATCGCTATTACCGTTATGCAGTGCGGTTTTACAACACATTTTAATAAGCCGATGTGATGGAATTGGCAGACGTGACGGACTCAAAATCCGTTGGTAGCAATACCGTGCGGGTTCGACCCCCGCCATCGGCACCAAAAAGTGTAACCCCACTCATTGAGTGGGGTTACACTTTTTGTGTATTGGTGGGTGGGAGAACACGCAACTTGCGGGTCGTGCATGGATGCCTTATAAAATGAACGCTCAGAGTTTCGCACGATGCGAAACCAACAGAGCGTTCATAAACGTGCAAGGATGCACGATAGCGGTCGCACAAAGTCGTTATGCAAGGATGCATAAAGACAGCCACACAAAGCCGTTGCACGATGCAACGGCACAAATGGCTGTCGATGCACAGACGTGGCAACCCAAACGGCTGACGAGGCACGATGCGAAACCAACAGAGCGTTCATAAAAAGGCAAGTGTGGTAGTGCTTTTCGAAGGATTGTCTTACTTTTGAGAGGGCTGATACGGGCGAGGGTTTATGTGACGATCCCTCAGTCTTGCGACAGATAGGGCAAGAGAGGATATTAAATATACTTGAATCGCAGGGCAAGACAATTTATGATAAGAAGTAGCCTTGTCGCAATCCAGCTCCCTTTGGCAAGGGAGCCAAGTGCGGCGGTGCGTGGCGTGGGATAGTGCGGTTTTGGAAGGGTTGGTGCGGGGCGAGGGCTGATGGAGTGGCATCCCCTCCGGCAGTTGCCCGAATTTTTGTGGGCGACAGCACCTCACCTTTGACAAGAAACGGGCAAGGATGCCTTATAAAATGAACGCCCGGAGGCTTTAAGCAAGTATGCTTACAAGCAACAACTTATACAATTTTTCATCCAACGTGTTGACAAATTACAACAATATATTGCAAAATCCGTTTAAATTTGTTATACTATACCAAAAGACTAAAAGACCGAGAGAGCCGAAGGACCAATAACATCATAAGCAATCGGCTGTCGGTTTTAAGGGGAGGCATACATGAGCGTGAAATACATACTGTATAATCCTTTATCTTGCAATGGAAAAGGAACAGAGCTTGCAAAAAAGCTGGCGGAAATATATAAGGACGATGAACTGAAATATTGCAATATGACGCAGATAAGCGGGTACGGCACATTTTTTGACAGTATTTCGCCTGAAAGCGATATTGTGCTGTGCGGCGGCGACGGTACGCTTAACCGTTTTATAAACGACAGCGACGGGTATCCTTATGAGAATCCGCTGTATTATTACGGTACGGGAAGCGGAAATGATTTTTTGCGTGATCTCGGTATGGAGCAGGGCTGCGAGCCTGTAAGGATAAATGAATATGTCAGAAATCTGCCGATCGTAACGGTAAACGGCAAAAGCTCACGGTTTATCAATGCCATAGGCTACGGTATTGACGGATATTGCTGTGAAAAGGGTGATGAGCTGAGAGAAAAATCCGACAAGCCGATAAATTATACATCTATTGCGGTTAAAGGTCTGCTGTTTCATTTCAGGCCGGCGAATGCGGTTATAAACGTTGACGGCAGGGAGTACAGCTATAAGAAGGTATGGCTTGCTCCGACAATGAACGGCAGGTTTTACGGCGGCGGTATGATGACCGCTCCGCAACAGGACAGAAACAATCCCGAGGAGAAGCTGTCGGTTGTTGTGATGCACGGCAGTGGAAAGCTGAAAACGCTTATGGTGTTCCCTTCAATCTTCAAGGGGGAGCATATCAGCCATACCGAGATGGTAGAGGTACTGACCGGAAAGGAAATCACAGTGCGGTTTGATTCGCCTGCCGCACTGCAGATAGATGGCGAAACGGTAAAGAATGTCAGCGAATATTCGGTGAAGGCATATGACAGGGAGAACGGCGACCGGCAGTATACAGACGGAGAAAAGGAAAAAGAAAGCGAAACGGTTTGAATAAGTGTATAGGCAGGAGATGTCGGGGTGGGGCGTGTTATAATTTAATAGGATATATCCGCAGAGCCTGCATATGTCGGGGCTAAAACGGCAAACAAAAAAACCGCTTGATTTTGACAATCAAGCGGTTTTTAACTGGTCTGAGTGACAGGATTTGAACCTGCGGCCTCTACCACCCCAAGGTAGCGCGCTACCAATCTGCGCCACACCCAGATAACAGTAAACATTATACACGGTTTTCGGGTATTTGTCAAGGGCTTTTTTAAAAAAATACGAAAAATTTTCGGCAGAGCTGTTCAAACGGCTTTGTTGTGCGAAATTACGGGCTGTGGTCAATGTGGCCGTAGGGTGAAGCGGAGCGGTTGTGGTCGATGTGGCTGTAGAGTGTAGGCGGGGCGGCTGTGGTTGATGTGGCCGTAGAGTGTAGGTAAGGCGGTTGTGGTCGATGTTGCCGTAGGGTGAAGCAGAGCGGCTGAATGATATACGGAAAGGTGAGTTTTGAGAAAAAATGACGTTTGCTATTGCGAACACGGACAATTTGTGATACAATATAAAATGTGTCGGTATGTGCAGATGAAGCGCTGTATGCGTCAAAGATACAGGCGGCAGATACAGATGACACAGGAAAGTAAAAAATCCGATGAAAAGGACGGTTATTTATAATGACAAATTATGAAACTTACGAAAGCCCTTTCTGTACGAGATATGCAAGTGAGGAAATGCAGTTTACATTCTCCGCACAGAAGAAGTTTTCGACATTCCGCAGATTGTGGGTGGCGCTTGCGAGAGCGGAAATGAAGCTCGGACTTGAGCAGGTAACACAGGAAAAGGTTGACGAGCTTGAGGCGCATATTGATGATATTGACTTTGCTTATGCGGCTGAGGAGGAGAAGAAGCTCCGCCACGATGTTATGGCGCACGTTCATACATACGGAAAGTGCTGTCCGAAGGCCGAGGGCATAATCCATTTAGGCGCTACAAGCTGTTATGTAGGCGACAACACCGATGTTATCGTAATGCGTGACGCTATGAAGATAGTACACAGAAAGCTCGTGAACGTTCTTTCGAACTTCGCTTCTTTTGCGGATAAATATAAGGATATGCCCTGTCTTGCATATACACATTTACAGCCTGCACAGCTGACTACCGTAGGCAAGCGTGCTACACTGTGGATGAACGAGCTTCTGATGGACCTTGAAGATCTTGAGTATCAGATGGGTAATCTGAAACTGCTCGGTCAGAAGGGTACTACAGGCACACAGGCGAGCTTTATGGAACTGTTCCACGGAGATGAGGAAAAGATAGAAAAGCTGGAGCAGATGATAGCTGAGGAAATGGGATTCAAGCAGTGCGTACCTGTAAGCGGTCAGACCTATTCAAGAAAGGTTGACAGCAGAATAGTAAACGTACTGGGCGGTATTGCACAGAGCTGTTCAAAGTTCTCGAACGATCTGCGTATCCTTGCAAACTTCAAGGAGATGGAAGAACCTTTCGAGAAGAATCAGATCGGTTCTTCGGCTATGCCTTATAAGAGAAACCCGATGAGAGCGGAGAGAATAACCTCGCTTTCAAGATATGTTATGATAGATACTCTTAATCCTGCATTCACGGCAGGCACACAGTGGTTTGAGAGAACGCTCGACGACAGTGCAAACAAGCGTATCGCAGTAGCGGAGGCATTCCTTGCAACAGACGCTATACTGAACATTATGCTGAATATCACAAACGGACTGGTCGTATATCCTAAGGTCATCCGTGCAAGAGTAATGAAGGAGCTTCCTTTCATGGCAACGGAAAACATTATGATGGACGCAGTTATGAAGGGCGGAAACAGACAGGAGCTTCACGAGAAGATAAGACAGCACAGCATTGCCGCAGGTAAGGTCATCAAAGAAGAGGGCGGAGAAAACGACCTCGTTGACAGAATTGCCGCAGACCCCGACTTCATGACGACAAAGGAAGAAATCGAGGCAAAGCTCATTCCCGAAAATTACACGGGCAGAAGCGCAAGCCAGGTGACAGCATTCCTTGACAGGTGCATAAAGCCTGTCCTTGAAAAGAATAAGGACGTTCTCGGAGAAAAGGCTGAGCTTTCCGTATAATGAACGGATTGTGAAAATTGCAGAAATTCTTTACTATTTCTTGACTAATCGAAATCATTATAGTATAATACTGTAATGTATAAATTAACAGGATGTGCTGAGGCACAGAAACGGAGTGAAACATTTGAAAAGAGTGGCAAAGCCTGTGTTCTTTATAGTGCTGGCGGTTATACTGGCATTTACAGGCATAGTATTTTTCGGTGTTCATACCCAGTACGGCGATTTCACGACCACTATTATAAGAGGTGTAAGTGATATTCGTTGGGGTATTGATATCAGAGGCGGTGTTGACGTTACATTTACGTCACCGGCAGACTACGATGCGACCAATGAAGAGGTCGATGCGGCAAAGTCAATAGTTGAAACAAGACTTGTTGCAAACAACATAACAGACTATGAGGTTTATGTTGATTATAACAGCGATAAGATAATCGTGCGTTTCCCGTGGCAGGCTGAGGATGACAGCTTTGATCCGGAAGCGGCTGTAAAGGAGCTTGGTGCTACCGCACTGCTCACCTTCAGAGAAGGCTCGGAAAAATCGCTTTCCGACGGTCAGACATACGAGGATCTGCCCCTTATCATTTCCGGCTCGGACGTTGAAAAGGCTTCTGCCGTATATCAGCTCAAGAGCGGAAACAGCAAGGAATATGAGTATATGGTATCCTTAAAGCTGAAGGACAGCGGCAAGGAGAAGTTTGCAGAGGCTACAAAGAAGCTTGCTTCATCAAAGGGATACATTTCAACCTACATGGACGATAAGTGCATTTCAACAGCTACCGTAAAAGAGGAAATCAGCGGCGGTGAGGCTACAATCAGCGGTAACTTTACGGCTGATGAGGCTAAGGCGCTTGCAGACCAGATAAACGGCGGTGCGTTACCGTTCAAGCTGGAAACATCGAGCTTCAGCACTATCTCGCCCACACTCGGTACGGGTGCCCGTGACGCTATGGCAATCGCCGGCGTTATCGCATTTGTACTTATAATGATATTCATGATATCACTGTACAGACTGCCCGGTGTAGTTGCCGTTATCGGTCTTATCGGACAGGTTGCAGGTACGTTCTGTGCTATAACAGGCTTCTTCCCGTTCTCAAACAGCTTTACGCTGACAATTCCCGGTATCGCAGGTATCATTCTTGCGGTAGGTATGGGCGTTGACGCTAACGTTATCACGGGCGAGCGTATAAAGGAAGAAATAAACAGCGGCAAGACGATAGATACAGCGATAGCTACAGGTTATAAGAGAGCGTTCAGCGCAGTATTTGACGGTAATATCACAATGATTATCGTTGCTATCATACTTATGGGTGCTTTCGGTACACCCGACAGCCTTGCGTCTACTATACTGAAGCCCGTATTCTTTATGTTCGGCGCTTCAACGGAGGGTACTATCTACTCATTCGGCTATACTCTGATGGTCGGCGTAATACTGAACTTCCTGTTCGGCATATTTGCGACAAGACTTATGACAATGTCGCTTTCCAGATTCAAGATATTCAGAAATCCTGCTCTCTACGGCGGAAAATCTGCAAAGAAGCGTGCCGCTGAAAAGGCTGCCGCAACGGAAGGCGGTGCTTCAAAATGAATAACAAAAAAGTATTTGATTTTATAGGATACAGAAAGGTACTCTTTCTGATACCGATCGTCATTGCTGTAATTACGGTTATCTTCAACTGCATATTCGGCATTGAAATGGCTATTGAATTCAAGGGCGGTACAATGCTGACCTACAGCTATACCGGCGAAATTGACACAAATGCGGTAAAGAAGACGGTTGAGGGCGAAAATTACGGTGCTGTTACGGTAACTACAGGTTCTTCGATGAACAGCTCGCTTGAAGTCATTGAAATTTCATTCTCGTCTTCAGAGGGACTTACAGCAGATAAGCAGACAGCTTTATCGGATAAGCTCCAGCAGACCTTCAAGGATAACAGCCTTACGCTTGTAAACAGCCAGGATGTCAACCCCACATCAGGTACGGAGTTCTTCCTTAAGTGCCTTGTTGCAGTATTGTTCTCGTTTATACTGCTCGTTATCTATATTGCGTTCAGATTCAAGAAAATCGGCGGTCTTTCGGCAGGTGTGTTTGCACTGGTAGCCCTTGTTCACGACTGCTTCATGGTTTATGCTGTGTTCGTGTTCTGCCGTTTCCCGATCGACGCAAACTTTATGGCGGTTGTTCTTACCGTACTCGGTAACTCTATCAACAATACAATCGTTGTATATGACCGTATCAGAGAGAACCGTAACCTTTACGGCAACTCGCTTTCACTCAAGGAACTTGTTAATATGAGTATCACTCAGTCGATAACACGTTCTGTAAACACAACTGTTACCACAGCCTTTGCCGTACTCGCAATCTGCGTTGTATGTGCAATCTGCGGCGTAACCTCGATAATGACATTTGCTATTCCTATGATGGCAGGTCTTATCTGCGGTACCTATTCTTCACTGTGCATCTCGGGCCCCCTGTGGGTACTCTGGCAGGAGAAGCACGGCAAGAATTATACAAATGCAGGAAACGGCGAAAGCAAGAAGGATACAAAGAATCTTGCTTCAAAGGGTACGGTAGACACAAAGAAGCTCATGGTATAATCACCTGCGGCTGATAATTCAATCAAAAATAAAAGCCGCATAGCACATAAAGTCTTTGCGGCTTTTGAATTTAGACAGATATTCATAAAAACCAAATGGGAGAGATTTTTAAAAATCCCGGAGGATATTTTGAAAAGAGATATTACTAAAAAAATCACAACACATTTCGGTAAACTAATACGCAGTCCGAAGCTGTTGTTGACGCTGATAATTCCGCCGATAGCGGTAATTGTCATAGGACTTGCGGTATTTGCGGGCAGTGGGCTTTATCCGTTCGGAGATAAAACGCTCGCATGGTGCGATATGCACCAGCAGGTGCTTCCTTTATTGCTCGACTTCAAGGACATACTTGAGGGCAAGGGGGATTTCTTCTTCAACTGGCAGAATGCCGGCGGAATGAATTTCCTCGGCGTGTTCCTGTTCTTTATATCAAGCCCGTTTTCGTTTCTTGTTGCATTTGTCGACAAAGCGGACATGATGCTGTTCATGAACATTATGACGCTTATGAAAATGGCTGTCTGTGCGATAACCGCAAATGCGTACTTCCGCACCTGCCATAAAAAGCTGGATGTGACATATTCGGCGCTTTTCAGCGTTATGTATGCGTTCAGCGGTTATTCGATGCTGTTCTATCAGAACACGGTATGGCTCGATGTAATGTATTTCTTCCCGCTGCTGCTGATAGCGTTCAATTCGCTCGTAAAGCGTAAACGCACAGGCGGTCTTATATTCTGCCTTGTCGGAATGCTGGTGCTGAATTATTATCTCAGCTATATGGTGGTATTGTTCACGATACTGTATTTCGGCGTTTACATTTTTCTTAACAGAAAAAAGGGCAGTACAAAGGGCATTGCGCCGAGGTTTATCATAGGCTGCGGTATAGCGGCGCTGATCTCCGCTGTTGTATGGCTTCCGAGCTTTGTACAGTATCTTTCATCCGCAAGGGGAGCGAACATACTCAAGGGTCTGTTTGATTCTGCGGTATTTGCAGGAATATATACAAATCTGCCGCTTATTTTCTGTACGGGATTTTCCGTTGCGGCTTTCATTGTGTATTTTCTGCGAAGAAAGAGCAAGAACAGCAGATTCTATGCACTGCTTTCGTTTCTTACGCTTCTGCCTGTAGTTTTCGAGCCGATAAACAAGATGTGGCACACGGGTGACTATATGGCATTCCCTATGCGGTACGGCTATATGACTACGCTTATGATGCTGACCTTTGCGGCGGTGAAGCTGTCGCATACAAAGCCGGACGATTATGCACAAAAGAATAAAAAGCCCTATCTTATCGGAATAACTGCCGCCGGCGTTATCTATTTCGGTTTTACGATATGGTACTACTGTAACTGCAGATACGACCTGGATTCGTATGTTTCGACACTGTGGGGAAGCTCGGAGTCGTTCGTACTGCTTTTGATTGTCTTCTGCGGATTTACGGCACTGTATGTTCTGACTATGGCTTTCGGCGTTTTCAAGAAGCTCACTTTCAAATCGGTTTGTTCTGTACTGGCTGTAATTGTTGTAGCCGAGAGCGTTTTCAACGCAAACGTGTATATAGGCGCATCGGCATATACACCTGTCAAGTACAACAATGCGATAGAGCTTGAAGGAAAAATCCCCGAGGACGAGGATTTTTACAGGGTGAAGCTGATGCAGTGGCCGAAGAAATATTTTGACGCAAATCTTATAGGCGGACTGGGCTATCCCACCATCGCACATTATACCTCGCTTACATCGGAGGATTATATGTTTGCGATGAAGCGGCTCGGCTATTCGTCCTACTGGATGGAGGTCACAGGTAACGGAGGCACGGCTCTTACCGACGCCGTTATGAATATAAAATATTATATCGAGAAATTCAGTGCAAGAGAGCCTGTGGTTTATCGTGACAAGAATTATTCGATCTATGAGAGCGAATACTATCTTCCGCTCGGAATAGTGACCGACAGCGATCTGTCACAATGTACGGAGCTGCCTAAGGCAGAACGCATAGTTATACAGGAATATCTTGCAAAAAATCTGCTTGATACGGGCAACGAGCTTCTGTTCACCGAATATGAGCATACCGGAGAAAAGAATATACGGTATGCACATCGTGACGGGATATATTATTTCACACCCAAGAGCAATACACGCATCGCAACGCTCAGCTACAAGCTGGATATAGGTGAAAAGCAGGCGTTGTATTTCGATTGCTTTGATCTTGTTACAAGAAATATCAACGAGCATATCAATGGTTCGTTTGCAATATATGTAAACGGCATCAAGCAGGATCTGTCGTTCCCGAATAAAGACAGCAACGGGCTTTTATATCTCGGTACTTTCGAAAATGAGAAGGTAAGTATAGATGTTGATGTAAACGAAAGCACTTATTGCTCAAGCTACGGTGTTTACGGGCTGTCGTTAGATAAGCTGGAGAAAGCTATCAATAAAACAAAAACCGCCGACCTTAAGGTTGACGGAGGAAATATAAGCGGAACAGCAGACAACGCAAAGAGCGGTCAGTGGCTGTTTTTGTCGGTGCCGTATGACAGCGGATTTTCTGCGACGATAAACGGCAAGTCTGCTGAGATATACCGTTCTATGTCGGGCTTTATGGCGGTAAAGCTGGAGGAAGGCAAAAATGATATAACCTTCAGTTTCTGCCCTAAAGGACTTAAACCGGGTATTGCGCTGAGCGTTGCAGGCTTTGCGGCACTGGCGCTGTACATTATATTCCGCAAAAAGATAACGGCAATTGCCGATAAGGCGGAAGGTCTGTGCAGGGTCGGCGTTTATGCATTGCTTGTTGCGGTGCTGGCGGCGGTGTATGTATTACCACTAATCATATCAATAATAGGGAACATTTGTTCTCTGGCGGGCTGATTTTCAGAAAGGAAGTAATGAAAATGGATATTGGCGTATCAACGGCTTGTCTGTACCCTCTTGAAACAGAAAAGGCTCTTTATGAGCTTGCCGAGCGGGGCGTAAAAAATGTTGAGATATTCGTAAATTCGATAGACGAGCTTGAAGGGCAGGTGCTTGTTGAGCTAAGAAGGATCATCGGCGAATACGGGATGAACGTATTATCCATGCATCCGTTTTCTTCGCCTATGGAAACACTGTTCCTATTCGGCGATTATCCACGCAGAACCGAATATCTGATAGATATTTACAAGAGGTATTTTGAGGTTATGGCGGAGATCGGTGCGGGTGTGTTTGTCCTGCACGGAGCTATCCTAAGCTCAAAGGTGCCTGATGAAAGGTACATGGAACGTTATCTGCGTCTGTTCCGTCTTGCAAAAGAATTCGGTGTTACGGTGGCACAGGAAAACATCTGCTACTGCAAGAGCAGCAGTGTAAGATTTATCGAGGATATGATCGGACAACTCGGCGACGAGGTCAGATTTGTTGTAGATCTCAAACAGGCGAGAAGGAGCAATGTAGATCCGTTCAGGCTTCTGGATATAATAGGTGACAAGGTCGTACATCTTCATGTAAGCGACGGCGACGCAGGCTGCGATTGCCTGCCGATAGGAAAGGGCAGCTTTAACTTCAACCGTCTTTTCAGCGAGCTTGAAAAAATAAATTACGATAAAGCAATGATAGTAGAGCTTTACCGTGAGAATTACAGCAGCTATGACGAGCTTGCTGCGTGTGCGAATAATATGAAAAAGATATACGATAAGTATAAGATGGGGCTTTGATTACAGAAAACGCTTGAAAAAGCTGCGAAAGTGTGTTAAAATACATAAATACAGCAATATGGAAAAGAAAACCGTGAGGATCAGAGCGAAAGCGAGGAAAACAGATGAAATGCCCGGAATGCGGATATGAGGACAGCAAGGTAATAGACAGCCGCCCTGCGGAAAATAAGATTCGCAGAAGACGTGAATGTCTGTCGTGCAAGTGCCGTTTTACGACCTATGAAATGGTGGAAACAATACCGCTTATGGTTGTGAAAAAGGATAATACCATTGAACCTTTTGACCGTGACAAGCTGATAAACAGGCTTGCGAGAGCTACAGTAAAACGTCCGGTACAGATCGAAGACCTTGAAAAAATGGTTGAGGATATTGTACAGGAGCTGAAGAACCAGTTCAGACGTGAGGTATCGTCGGACGAGATCGGTGAGCTGGTACTGCGAAGGCTGAAGGATATAGATAAGGTGGCGTACATCAGATTTGCTTCGGTATATCGTGACTTTAATGATATTGACAGCTTTGTCAGAATAATTTCCGAGCTGAACGAAGAAAAGTAGGTTTTTTATCGGTGCCGTCCTTAAAGGGCGGCATTGCTTTTTGCATTACGGAAAGAACACACGGGTTTTCAACATATAGCAATGTGGTTGTTGATAACTAAATGTTGATAGCAGAAAACTGTATATTGTGGTTGTTTGCATTTTGCACAATCGGGGAATATAACAGTTTAAAACCATTTGTGCAAAATTAAAATGAAAAAGCTGTTGACAAAGCTCGAAAAGCGTGATATAATAGACAAGCACTCAAACGAGAGGGCACAAAAACAGAGGGTACTTG